>UMFO01006910.1_pt1 | contig 31106 bp, 29 predicted proteins | sample 1965051 | NCBI WGS metagenome assembly UMFO01 (sample SAMEA4836050, study PRJEB28245) | human gut metagenome | biome: gut microbiome; material: fecal sample | place: Denmark | collected 2008
AAAAGGCCGCCCGCAGCGACTGCGGCAGCCATCAGACTTCTTCTGGAAAAAGAAACGTCAGAGTTCATTATTCGTTTTTTCGTCCGGCCGAGCCGGCTGTTTTACAAGCAAGCCCGGCCTTCTTTGAAGATCGGGAAAAAGTGAAACAGCCTCCCTTTTCCCGCAATCTGTTTTTTTAGTGACGGAAGTGGCGTTCGCCGGTAAAGACCATCACGATGCCGCGTTCGTCGGCAGCAGCTATCACTTCGTCGTCGCGGATCGAGCCGCCCGGCTGGATCACGCAGGTGGCACCCTGATCGACGATGACGTCAAGACCGTCTCGGAACGGGAAGAACGCGTCGGAAGCTGCGGCACTGCCCGCCAAAGACAGACCGGATTCGGCAGCCTTGATGGCGGCGATGCGGGCCGAGTCGACACGACTCATCTGGCCGGCGCCCACGCCGAGCGTCATACCGTCGTGCGCATAGACGATTGTGTTGGACTTCACGAAGCGAGCGACGTTCCAAGCGAACATCATATCGGCGATCTGAGCCGAAGTGGGCTGCTTCTTGGTGACGACCTTCAGAGCGGATTCCGGACAGATGCGATTATCGAGCGTCTGGACCAAAAGGCCGCCGCCCACGCGCTTGAATTCAAAGTCATTGTGCGCGTCGCCGGCAGCAACCGTAAGCACGCGCAGGTTCTTCTTGGCCTCAAAGACGGCAAGAGCCTCGCGAGTGAATTCGGGAGCGATCACCACTTCGGCGAACTGGCCGGTAATGGCGCGAGCCGTGCCTTCATCAACCGGACGGTTGAAGGCGATGATGCCGCCGAAGGCGCTCTTGGGATCGGTGCGGAAGGCCTTCTGATAGGCTTCAAGGGCATTGCTGCCGATGGCAGCGCCGCAGGGATTGGCGTGCTTGATGATCACGCAGGCGGGCGTTTCGAAGCTTCGAACGGCTTCCCAGGCAGCGTCCGAGTCGGCGATGTTGTTGTAGGACAGTTCCTTGCCCTGATGCTGATGGAAACCTGCAAGCAGACCGGGAGCCACGATGTGTTCGCGGTAGAAGGCGGCCTTCTGGTGCGGATTTTCGCCGTAACGCATGTCCTGAGCCTTGATCCACTGACGGTTGAAGACGTCCGGGAAGGCCTTGGTGCGTTCCTTATTCTCATCCAAGCTCGTGAGGTAGTTGGTGATGGCTCCGTCGTATCGAGCGGTGTGTGCGAAGACCTTCTTGGCAAGCGCCAGACGCGTGTCGGCGGAAACTTCGCCCTTTTCGTTGATTTCAGCCAGAACGCGGTCGTAGTCGGTCGGATCGACGATCACGGCGACAGATTCGTGGTTTTTCGCAGCGGCGCGGATCATCGTCGGGCCGCCGATGTCAATGTTTTCGATAGCCAGTTCAAACGTGCAGTCCGGACGGGCGATCGTCTGTTCGAACGGGTAGAGGTTCACGCAGACGATGTCGATCGGGTCGATGCCGTGATCGGCAATGGCCTTCATGTGTTCGGGCACGGGACGGCGTGCAAGAATGCCGGCGTGGATGTGCGGATCGAGCGTCTTCACGCGGCCGTCGAGCATTTCCGGAAAGCCCGTGTAGTCAGCCACTTCCTGGCAGGGCACGCCCTGTTCGGCCAAAAGCTTGGCCGTACCGCCCGTCGACAGAATGTGGTAACCCGCAGCCACGAGTCCCTTGGCAAAATCCACGACACCCGTTTTGTCGGAAACACTGATCAATGCTTGTTTGCGCATAGTTTTTCCTCTAATTTCAAAGTCCTGAGGCCGGAAACCCGTGCATGACGAGTTTCTTTCTCAGCGTATTTCGGTTAATTCCCAAAAGCGTTGCGGCAGCGCGCTGATTGCCGTTCGTTCTTTGCATCGCCCATTCGAGCAACGGCCGTTCAGCGGCTTGCGTAATCATTTCGTAAAGCGGCAGTCCGCGCACTCCCTCAAGGTCGCGCAGATAGCTTTCGACGCGATACACCACGAGTTCATTGAACGCATCGTTGGCAGTCACCCCGGGCTGCAGAATGCTCTCAAGGTCCTGCGTCTTGGTGTTGTCAGTTGCGTTCTTCATGGCTAGTCGACTCGATGTGCCGTCTCGGGCACCTCTTCAAAAAATTCCGTCACGGCGCCAGAAAGCGCCTCACGCGTCTCCATTCGAAGCATCCGTCCAAGTTTCGCACTCAATGCTTCCTCGTGGAGGCAAAATCCTTCCAAATAATGCCGCAGGTGCTTGCGAAATGTCCTCACAAGCGCGCGTTCGCGGCCGGGTTCTTCCAAATTTTCACCGTCAAAAAGCGCCGCAAGGTGCGCCTCAAGCGTCTCGTGCACGTTCCGCGCCGTCGGGGCTCCGGGATCGGGCTTTCCGTCGATGAGCGCCTGAGCCCTCGAAAAGAGCCACGGATTCCCGCACGCGCCGCGTCCGATCATCACGCCGGCTGCCTGCGTCTGTCGCATCATTTCAAGCGCCTCTCCGGGGGTTGTCACATCACCGTTGGCAATCACCGGTATCTGCACGGCGCGCACCACCTCGGCAATGTCGATTCGGTTCACCGTTCCCGTAAAACGCTGCGCCCGCGTTCTGCCGTGCACCGTCACCAGACAAAAACCCGCATCCTGCGCCATTTTGGCAATCTCGACGGACGTCTTCATGTCCTCATCCCACCCAGTGCGCATTTTCACCGACACAGGGATCGTGACTGCCGAAGCCACCGCACGCAGAATGTCGCCGGCAAGTTTCGGATCGCGCATCACAGCCGACCCGCACGCTTTTCCGCAGACCACGCGCGCCGGACAGCCGAAATTGACGTCAACCATCGCCGCGCCGCACTCCTGAGCAAGCGCCGCCGCATTTGCCATTTCAGCAGAATCGGCTCCCAAAATCTGTACCACGGCAAAACGTTCGCGGGGGTCGCACGTGTAACGGCGTCGCGTCATTTCGGTGTGAAGCAGGTGCGAGCCGGAAGCGGCCATCTCACCCACAGCGTAAGCCGCCCCATGTCTGAGACAGATCACTCGGAAGGCCGCATCGGTGACGCCTGCCATGGGCGCGAGCACCAAATTCCCTGCCAACTGATACGGCCCTATCTGCATCCCACTGAAAACAAAGAAAAAGTCAACGCCATCCGACGGCGTCGCAAACCCAGCGTTTACGATCCCCGCCATTGTACAGGACTGCACTTTTGCACTTGGCCTGTGCAGTCCGTTTGTAAGAGGTTCTCACAAATTTTTTAGAGCGGAACAAAGCTTGTCAGTCGTTGCACAACGGCTTCGACAGGTTCTTCACGGGCAAGCATCGCGGACTGACCCGCAGGCAGGCACGCCAAATCGTCCCGCCCCTGCCGAACGGCCGCTCTCAAAATCGGACGCATAACCTCACGCTGCAACGGATACGGAGCGTAAGTAAGCCCAGCCTCGTCGAGCGCCTGTACCAGCTCGCTCGGATACACACGCGTCAGGCGACCGTTGAAGCACTTCGTCAAACGCATCGATACGTCCGACAACAATGGCAAAACCGACTTGAAGGATTCGCTTGCCGCGCTCTCGGGCGTACGCAACAGAGCCGAGCCCACCATCACGGCACTTGCTCCCGCTGCCAAAGCCGCATAAACCTGCCGAGGTTCGGCAATGCCGCCCGAGGCGATCACAGGAAGACGCGTGGCGCGGGCTGCATGCGACGCAAGAACCGACATACCGATGGCTGCTTCCTCCTCCGAAGATTCGAAATTCAGACGAGGGCCACCGGCTTCAACCCCCTGCACCACCACCATATCTGCTCCTGCGGCGCGCAGCACCTTGGCTTCGCGAAGGGTCGTTGCCGTGCCCATCCAGGCGATGCCGGCTTGCTTGAGACGATCGTCGTACTCTTCGCGCAAACCGCCGAAGGTGACGCTCACAAGCGGCACGCGCTTTTGCAAGAGCACGTCAAACTGCGCGTCAAAATCGGGCAACGGTTCGAGTGTGCCCGCTTCAAGCCCAAGGTCAGCGGCCAGATCTTCGAGCGCCGTAAGCATCTTGCGCTGACACTCCCGATCTTCGGATGTCGGCGATTTCGCAGGCGGAACGCGTAGATTCACGGCAAAACGTGCATTGACTCCGACAAGGCGACGCACTTCGTCAATGGATTCGGCGAGCTCCTCAGGCGAAAGTTCGTCGCCTGCAAGAATCCCCAAGCCGCCCGCGCGGCACACTGCCGCGGTCAAAGCGGAGCCTGCGACTTCGGCCATCGGAGCGTTCATCAGAGGAAGGCGCACACCCGTCACTTCCAAAAATCGGGCGACGCGCTCGCGAATTTGGTTTTCAATCGATTGCATTTGGCATTATCTTAAGATCAGAAACAAGCCCACTTCAAAGCCTCGGTGTTGCGCCGCAGCGCTTGCAGCTGCTCAATCGTGCCGATGTTGTCCCAGAAACCCTCAAAGACTTCGGCGCGCATACGCCCCTTGTCGGCAAAGTCCCACATCCAAGGGAAAAGTTTGCACCACACGGGCTTCAACCCGTCGAAGATCTTGGGATTGACCACCATGATGCAGCCGTAACTGTGTCCGCGCGGCGGTTCTCCACGTAAAACGCTGCCATCGGCATAGACGGTCAGGTCACCCTGACTGTTGAAGTTTGGATTGGGTACGGCCACCAGAAAGACATCGTAATCGCCCGCTTCAATTTCTCGAGCGCGCGCAAAAAGACGTGAAAAGTCATAGTTGTGCACCACATCTCCGGCCACGATCACCACAGGCGACATGTCTCGCCCTTCGTCAGTAAGAAGCGGCAGCGCACGGACGATGCCTCCGAGACTTTCAAGCGACTGATCGTGCGTCCTGGCCTCGCGAGACAATTCCAGATGCAGGCCGCGGGCTGCAAGCTCCTGGGGCAACGCCTCAAACGTCTCGGGCAAATGCGCCGTGTTCATCACGATGTCCGTGATGCCGGCGCGCTTGAGTCCGGCAAGCGTCCAGTCACACAGGCGCACGCCGTCGGCCACCTGCAGCAGTGGCTTTGGAGTCGTATCGGTCAAAGGCCGCAGCCGAGAGCCTCGGCCGGCAGCAAGCACTATCGCGCGCATCGGTAGAGTCTCCGTCTTTTTCAGTATGTCCAACCGACCTTGGTCTTTTGCTCTTCGAACTGATCCAGCAGCCAGTTGATGGGCTTGAGTTCGTTATAGCGGTTGGCCGTTTCGCGCACATAGTGCAGGAAGCGCGGCGTGTCCTCAAGGTACTTCGGACGGCCGTCGCGGTAGTTGATGCGGGCAAAGATGCCGAGCACCTTGAGGTGACGCTGCATGCCCATCCATTCGACTTCACGCCAGAATTCACCGAAGTCCTGCGGCACGGGAATGCCGGCCTTGCGTGCCTTGTCCCAATAGCGGATCGTGATGTCGAGAACAAAGCTTTCGCCCCAACTGATGAAAGCGTCACGCATAAGGCTAGCGATGTCGTAAGTGACGGGACCGTAGAGCGCATCCTGGAAGTCGAGCACGCCCGGCATCGGGTCGGAAACCATCAGGTTGCGGGGCATAAAGTCGCGGTGCACGAAGACCTTGGGCTGCGCCAGACACGAGGCAATGATCTTTTCGTAGACATCCTCAATGATTTCGCTTTGCTTTTCGGTAAGCGTGTAGCCGCGATGACGGCCCACGTACCATTCCGGGAAAAGATCGATTTCGCGACGCAGCACGGCATAGTCATACTCGGGCAACACGCCGGGCTTGGATGCCGCCTGCCACTTCACAAGCGCGTCGGTAGCCGCATCCATCAAGCGAGCCGCGTTATCTTCGTTGAGAACATCAAGATAGGTCTGGCGCCCCAAATCGCTCATCAGAATGAAGCCCTGCTCGGCATCGCTTGCGAGAATCTCAGGCACGTTCAAGCCCGCATTCTTCATGAGCGCATCAACCTTGAGAAACGAATCGATCGGTTCTTTTTCGGGCGGCGCATCCATCACGATATAAGTGGACCCCTCGCCTTGTACGCGAAAGTAGCGACGGAAACTCGCATCGGTGCTTGCCGGCGTCACGGTTGTCAGATCAAGTCCGGTCACAGCCGTCTGGCCTTCAAGCCAACGGCTGAGAGCCTTCAGGCGTTCGTCCTGCGCAGTCTGCATCACTCTTATCCTCACAAAAGCGGTCACGGAAAACTTGTGAGGCGGATTATGGCCGAAAAGGCGCAGAACTGCTCTGAAAAGAAGCCGCTCGGACCGCAACATTGGCTATCCCAGCGGCTCCAAGTGCCAAATCGGCGTCAAAAGAAGAGAAAAATTGCGCCTTTTTCGCTCAGCTCAGCTGTTTTAGCCTCGGTTGCAACACGTCTCTCTCTATAATCCGAACACCAAACAGCGAACTGTATTGAAAATGCCCCGGAACTCACAGCCGCAACTGCTCCCTCTGGTCGCCGCCGTGACGGCTGCGCTTTGTGCGCAGGTCGCGCACGCGCGCGCCCCTGCAACGGAGTGGCTTAACATTGCCAGCGCCGAAGTGCGCACCCCGCCGCATACACCTTCCCAATCGGCCGCCCCTCAGTCGCCAGCGCAAAACGATGCGCAAGCCGCTTATCTGGATCAATGGACCGGAACGCTCGCCGATCCCGGCGCGAAGCCGGAGGATGCCCCCGCCATTGGCTACGCCTACACGATCGAAGGGTCTCCGGAAACGGAACTCACGATGACAGGCGACGCCGAGCTGCGCCGCGCCGGAACCGTCATCAAGGGTGAGACGATCGTCTATACGCAACAGACCGGGGAAGTGCAGGTCAAAGGCGACGCGCAGGTTTCGCGCGCAGGCGTTGAACTCAACGCACCTGAAGCAACCTATCAGCTCGACGACGGCACAGGCGAAGCCGAAAACGTCGACTACGAATACAAGCCGCGCGGCCTTCGCGGCAAAGCCCGCTGCATGCGCTTTGCCTCGGCCGACGTGACCGAACTCAAGGACGTGCTGCTTACGAGTTGCGAAGGCGACAACCCGGCCTGGTGGGTTGAGATGGACGAGTTGACGCTCGACGAATACGAGCAGTCGGGCACCGGCACGGGCGCCGTTCTCAAGCTCGGCGGTATGCCCGTCCTGGGTTCGCCCTGGTTCACGTTCCCGTTGTCGGCCGAGCGCAAGTCGGGCTTTCTCTCGCCTGTGTTCGGCATGAGCTCTTCGCGCGGCATTGATATTTCGGTGCCCTACTACTTTAACATCGCGCCGAATTACGACTATACGCTCACGCCGCAAATCATCACCAAACGCGGCGTGATGATCGGCAACGAATTCCGCTTCCTCACCAAGCATCTCGAGGGTGAAATTTCCGGCGAATACATGCCGCACGACAGCGACTACGGTGACAAGCGCTACAGCGTGCATGCCAATATTCGCGGCAGCTGGAACAACTTCGGCTACGGCATCAACTACAACCGCGTGTCCGACGACGACTACTTCGACGACTTTTCGACAAGTCTGCGCGACAACACGGATGACATCCTGCCGCAGGACTACTGGCTGAACTACACGTCGACCTACTGGAACGCCGCCGTCCGCGTCACGAAGAACCAGACGATCAACGATACCGACAAGCCCTATGAGCGCGAGCCCCAGTTCTCCTGGAATGCGTTTGTGGCCGACGCCGCCGGTTTTGAACTCACCACGCACTTGGAAGCCACGCGCTTCGTGCACCCGACCGAAATTGACGGCGATCGCTTCGTTTTCCATCAGCAGATCGCTTATCCGATTCGAGGCGCGGGGTGGTTCGTTACGCCCAAGGCACAGTTGATCAGTACCAAGTACGACCTTGATCACGACAGCTCCGATCGCTATACGGACTCGTCACCGGGCTACACCGTGCCGATGTTCTCGATCGACTCGGGCCTTACGTTTGAGCGCGACGTTAATGTGGCCAACCGTGATGTGCTCCAGACGCTAGAGCCGCGCATCTTCTATAGCTACACGCCGTATCGCAACCAAAGCCAGATCCCGCTCTTTGACTCGAGCGTTGCCGATCTGAACTTTGCTCAGCTCTACAGCGAAAATACCTGGGCCGGTTACGACCGCATCGCCGAAACCAATCAGGTGACGGCAAGCGTCACGAGCCGCTTCATCGACGCCGACAGCGGTCTGGAATGGCTACAGGCCTCGATCGGTCAGCGCTACTACTTCAACGATCGCACGGTCAATAGCGAAGGCGAACGCATCTCGATGGAAAACCAAAAGAGCGACTTTCTTGCAAGCATCGGCGCGCGCCTGACACGTACCATCTCTGCTTCGCTCTTCGGTCAGTGGTCCTGGGAGCGCTCGAGCTTTAAGAAGGCTGTCGCGGGCGTTCGTTGGCAACCCAAGCCTCAGAGCGTGATCGGCCTCTATTACCGCTACAACTGGCAGGAGGACCGCAACAGCAAAGACTACATCGATCAAATCGACCTTGCTTTGCAGTGGCCCTTGTCCGACAAGGTCTACGCCTTGTTACGCCAGAACTATTCGCTCTACGACCATAAATTCATCGAAAGTCTTGCCGGCGTCGAATATCACGCGGGTTGCTGGACGCTGCGCGCTGTTGCACAACGTTACACTCGCGATGAAGACAAGAATGATGAAACGAACTTCTTCTTGCAGTTAGAATTGACCGGTCTGGGCGCAGTCGGGTCGAGTCCGCTCTCCGAACTGCAACGCAGCATCCCGGGCTATCAAACCCGCAGCCCCGTGCCCACCTCCATCGGTACCTATGACTACTACCAATAAAAGAATCACTTTGACGGCAGCCGTCCTCGTTCTGGCCGCGCTGCCCGCTTTTGCTCAACAGAGCAGCCAAATTCGCGAAACGACGGCCGAAGAGCCGCAGCCGGTTGCCGCTGCCGAAGGCCAGGCTCTGACCGAACAACAGACCGGTACGTCCAAGTTCGCCGACCGCATCGCCGCCGTCGTCAATAACGACGTCATCACGGAATACGAACTGCAAAACCGTGTGCGTCAGGCCGCCATCAACCTGCGTCAGCAAAACATCAATCTGCCCCCGATGCAGGAACTGCGCCATCAGGTGCTTGAGCGCATGATCACCGAAAAGGCCACCGAGCAGCGAGCCAAGGAACTGGGCATTCGCGTCGATGAGCAAATGGTGAGCGCCTCGATCGAACAGATCGCGCGCAACAACAAGATGACCGTCGACGAGCTGCGCGAGCGTCTTCGCGCCGACGATGTGAGCTTCGGCGCGTTCCGCGCGCAGGTGCGCGACGAAATCACGGCGCAACGTTTGCGCGAACGAGAAGTCGACAGCAAGATCACGATTCCGGAAAGTGAAGTCGATGCGTTCCTTGCCGAACAAACGGGCTTTACGACCAATGACACGCAGGAATACCACGTGCGTCACATTCTGCTGCCGATCCCGCCGGGCGCTTCCGACTCTGAAGCGCGCGATGTTGAACGTGAAGCAGAAGCTCTGGTTGAACGCGTCCGCAACGGAGAAGACTTCAGTTCGTTGGCCGCGGCCAACTCCAAGGCCGAAGACGCTCTGTCGGGCGGTGATCTGGGATGGCGCGATGCCTCTCGTCTGCCGACCATTTTCTGGAAGGCCATTGAAAACAACCGCACGCAGCGCAACTTCATCACGACGGTGCGCTCTTCGGGTGCCGTTCACATCGTTTTCCTCGAAGACAGCCGCGACGGCGTCAAGGCCAAGCTCGCCGGCACGCCCATCGAGCAGACCCACGTGCGCCACATCCTGATGTTCGTCTCCGACCTCACGCCGGAAGACCAGGTGCTCACGCGCTTGAACGACATTCGCCACCGCATCACCACGGGTGAAGCAGACTTTGCCACACTCGCTCGTCTGAATTCCGTTGACAACTCCGCCACCCGCGGCGGCGACATCGGCTGGGTGAGTCCGGGCGATACAGTGCCGGAATTCGAAACAGTGATGAATCGTCTGCAGCCCGGCGAAGTCTCCGAACCGGTGCGTACGCCCTACGGCTATCACCTGATTCAGGTGCTTGAACGCCGTACGGCGGAAGCCAATGCCGAACGTAGCCGCATCAACGCCCGCAACCAATTGCGTGAAAAGAAGCTTGCCGAAGCTGTATACAACTGGCAGCGCGAGCTGCGCGACCGCGCCTACGTCGAAATCCGCACCAACGATTACTAATTTTTCGGCGCTTTCAAGCGCCTGACAACCAAAACGCCTGCGGACTTCCGGCTGACACACAAGCCAGCAGAAAGCCACAGGCGTTTGCTTTTGGTCCTCGGTTTGAGAATGTCCTCCAGCATTGCGATCACTACCGGAGAGCCTGCGGGCATCGGTCCGGAAATCTGCGTCAAAGCGGTCTTTACCGGTCGCGTCAAGTCACCCGTCACGCTCATCGGCGACAAAAAGCTTTTGATCAAGACGTCCGAGAAACTGGGCTTTGGCTCCATCTTTCCGGACTGGGTGAAGTTCGAGCACGTGCCGCTTGCGCATCCTGCCGTGCCAGGTCAGCTTGACGTTGCCAACGCCCCCTACGTCGTCGAAACCCTGCGACGCGCCGCACAAGGCGCTCAGGACGGCACCTACAGCGCTGTGGTAACGGCTCCGGTGCAAAAAAGCATCATCATAGAAGCAGGCATTCCGTTTACGGGACACACCGAATTTTTCCAGCAGTTTGCAGGCGTCGACCGCGTGGTCATGATGCTCACATCGGGCACGAGCCAGCAGGCTCTGCGCGTGGCGCTGGTGACAACGCACTTACCTCTGCAACAGATTCCCGCGGCCATCACCGACGAAGCGCTCGACAAGACGCTTGCGATTTGCGCACATGCGCTGCATCAGGACTTCGGCATTGAGCGTCCGCGCATCGCCGTCACGGGCCTAAACCCGCACGCGGGAGAATCCGGCCACATGGGCCGCGAAGAAATCGAACGCATTGCGCCTGCGATTGAACGCGCCAAGGCTACGGTTCATTCCGCCGAATTTTCAGGTCCGTGGCCGGCAGACACGATTTTCGTGCCGGCTCACTCCAAAAACTTCGACTGCATCGTGTGCATGTACCATGACCAGGGGCTGCCCGCTCTCAAGCGCGAGGGCTTCGGGCACGGCATCAACATCACGCTTGGGCTGCCTTGGGTACGCACATCGGTCGATCACGGCACGGCACTGGACATTGCCGGCAGCGGCGAAGCTCACGAAGGAAGCCTTCTTGCCGCTCTTTCCATCGCACACCATATGGCGGAACGCCGCGAGAGAATCCGTGAGCTGCAGCGTCTGCTCGGTTAATCTACAACACGACTTTCAGAGAACACATCTATGGCCAGTGAAGGACTTCAGGGACATCGCGCACGCAAACGCTTCGGGCAGAACTTTCTGCACGATCGCCATTGGATCGAGCGCATCGCCAAAGCCGTCAACGCCACTGAAGGCGACGACATCGTCGAAATCGGCCCGGGGCAGGCAGCATTGACCCGCGAATTGATTGCGGGTGCCGGCAAAGTGCGTGCCGTAGAAATTGACCGCGATCTCGCCGCATGGCTCAAGGAAACGTTCCCCGAGTCTCTGCGTCTGATCGAAGCCGACGCGCTCACGCTCGACTGGACGCAAGTGGCCAAAAACGACAACCTGCGCGTGGTCGGAAATCTTCCCTACAACATCTCTTCACCCCTGCTCTTCAAACTTCTTGAAGCCGCCGATCACGTCAAGGATCAGCACTTCATGCTGCAAAAGGAAGTGGTCGACCGCATGGTGGCTCAGCACGGCAGCAAAACCTACGGACGTCTGTCTGTGATGCTGCAGTGGCGCTATCGCATGCAAAAACTCTTTGACGTGCCGCCGGGCGCATTCAACCCGCCGCCGAAGGTAATGAGCTCGGTCGTGCGCATGATTCCCAAGGCCAAGGAAGAGGTGCCCTCCGTCGATTTTGAACTCTTCAGTTCAGTCGTCGCCAACGCCTTCTCGCAACGTCGCAAGACAATTCGCAATGCGCTCTCGGCACTTCTTTCGGCCGAAGAAATCGCCGCCTGCGACGTAGATCCGGGTGCACGAGCTGAGGCGCTGCCGCTGGACGCATTTGTCCGCCTGGCGCAAAAGGCCGAAGCTCTCGGACGCAAAGCCGTCACACCCGGCACCACGGTCGACTGAATCGAGCGTGTGTTTCTGCAGAAGGTTTGTCGTATTACCGCGACAAGCCTTCTTTTTTCTCGGCAGAATGTGAGCACTGTGTTCAATATTCACTCTGGAAGGATTTCCACTATGGTTCACATCAATCCGCCGTATCGCTGCGATGTCGTCGGCAGCTTTCTGCGTCCCAAAACCGTGGCGCAGGCCCGCGTCAAATTTTCCTGCGGCCAGATCAGCAAGGAAGAACTCACGGCCATTGAAGACGCCGAAATCAAAAAGCTCATTGCCAAGGAGCTTGAAAACGGCTTGAGCGCCGTCACCGACGGCGAGTTCCGTCGCGCTTACTGGCATCTGGACTTTCTGGCGGCTCTCGGCGGTATTCGGCACGTCAAAGCCGACGCTTGGTCGGTGCATTTCGAAGGTCACCAGCCCAAAGCCGAGACCATCGTGATTGCCGACAAGATTCACTTCCCGGAAGATCATCCGTTCCTCGAAGCCTACGATCGTCTGAAGAATCTGGCCGGCGACGCACCAATCAAGTTCACAATTCCTTCGCCTTCGATGCTGCACCTGATTTGCTGCGTGCGCGAAGAAAACTATGAGGCCATCGATCTTTACAAGGGCAACGACGACAAACTTTTTGCCGATATCGCCCAGACCTGGAAGGACGCCATGCTCGCGCTCTACGCCAAAGGCTGCCGTTATCTGCAGTTTGACGACACGAGTTGGGGCGAGTTTTGCTCGCAGGAAAAACGCTCCGCCTACGCCGCACGCGGCATCGATGTCGACACCGTCGGCCGCAAGTATGTCGCCTGCATCAACGAAATTCTTGAAGCCAAACCTGAAGATATGACCGTGACGATGCATATCTGCCGCGGCAACTTCCGCTCCACGTGGTTTAGCTCCGGCGGCTATGAGCCGGTGGCCGAAAATCTCTTCGGCAACTGCCGCGTCGACGGTTTCTTCCTGGAATACGACACGGAACGCGCTGGCGGTTTTGAACCGTTGCGCTTCATCAAAGATCAGACGGTTGTACTCGGCTTGATCACGAGCAAATTCCCCGAACTTGAGGACAAACAAGCCATCAAGGCACGAATTCAGGAAGCTTCCAAATATGTACCGCTCGAACGCCTGTGCCTGTCTCCGCAGTGCGGCTTCTCGTCGACCGAAGAAGGCAACATCATGACCGAGGAGCAGCAATGGGCCAAGGTGCGCCTTGTGCGTGACATCGCCCGTGAGGTTTGGGCCGACGCGAGCTAAAGACTATTGGTCTCAGACAAAAAACGCACGGTCATAAAAATGTGAGCGTGCGTTTTCTTTTTTTTGTCAGCCGAATCAGCGAGCCATCATTTCGCGAACCTTGCCCGCCACCGCTTTGCCGAGAAGTTCGTGCTCGTGTGCAGACAAATGCACCTTGTCGGGCTGATCAGGCATGCCCACAACAGCCCCGCCGTCGAAATACTCGGCGCCGGCAGCTCGTACGGCCTTTTCAATCACAGGGCCCCAAGCTTTGGTCTTGGCAAGTGCTCCGGCAAAGAAGTTCCCGTAGGGCGTGTTGTCGCCGTCGAGTTCCGGCGGCAAAACAATCAGAACACGAGGCGGCTTATAGGCGGTACGCCGCTGCCACTCTCCGCTTTTGATGCAATTCGTGAGATTGACCAGTCCCTGCGCGATCTCTTTCGGACCGCGATGATGCCCTGCTTTCAGATCGTTGGAGCCGAGCATAACGATAACCAGATCAACGGGCATGTTGGCCGAGAGTGCGGCAGGTAACGTAGTCAGTCCGTTATAGGTCTCGCCAGGAATTTTGCCGCTGCCCGGACTTTCCGGCTCATCGACATCCGTCGTGCGGCCGCCGAGTGCGTCGACTTCCAAATGGTATTTATTGCCAAGCTCCCGATTCATGAAATAGGGCCAAGTTTCATCAACGGGCAGACGTGAAACGATCTGCGTCTTGGGTTCGTAGACCCAGCCGAATGTGTTGGAGTCGCCGTAGACAAAAATTGTCGGTTTTTGCTGAGCTGCAACGACGGAGCATGAAAGAAAAGCAGTCACCGCAATCGCGGTTGCTTTGAAGCGAAGAGAAACGGACATGAAATGCCCTCCGACAGGAAATCAAGGGAAGAGTTTAACGCTCGGATCTCTTCAGTCTTGAGGTAACAAACACCTGTGGTAAGGAAGCTAGTCACAAAGGCAAAAAAGTGGACTTGGTCAGTCGCTTCTCGGAACAAAGAAACAAAAGTCCTTCGCAGGCCTGTTGTCGGATGTGTTGTGGTATCTGCATGCTTTGGATCCTATTGGCATCCAAAAATCCGAGACCACTTCAGACGGCAGATACAAAAAAACCACCGCGAGGGTGGTTCTTCAGCAGAACTTGTGGCCAGGGACGCCACAGGACACCTCAATAAAATCAGGCGTTCTAGCGCGATTGTCACTACAGCTATACACAAAACTATACACAAAAATTTTTGCTTGCCCTCCAAAAGTCACTTTTACAACCTCCCGATTTCTTCACCCGGAGACTGTTTCACCCGTAGGATATTTCCTTATACCCTTCAAAAAGTTGGTGCAATTGGTGCAGAATGCGCAACCCATTGAATTTAAAGGATAATCCAAGCATAAATCATGGTGCAAACGTTGGTTTTTCATGGTTCCCATTGGTGCAGAAAGCCCGCCAACGCATGAAACGCTGACGGGCTTACCGGGGAAAGACGGTCTTAGCCTTCGAGAATCAATTCGTAAACCCGAAAGCATTGATCTCCTTCAGCCAATGCCGAACGCTCGGCACTCTCACGCGTCAGACCAGCATCGAATTGAAGCACCGCCGCGCGCTCTTCGAGACTTTCGACAAGGTAACCCACGGGCACCAAGCGCCAACGACTAGCCTTCGGCTGTGCGCCCTCGATTCTCTCGGATTCCTTTCGCGCTCTTGCCGCTCTCAGCTTTTCCATATTCAGCATTTTTCACCCCTTAGATAATGTTCCGAGCGATTCTCTTTGCCTCTTCATCGTCACGTGGTACTAGGACGTAAACACGCGCGCCACGGCCTAAACCTAAAGCATTGTCGGCCTTCGGCTGAATCTGTCCCTTTCGGCCTTTTTGCTCTTTTCCCTTTGAGAGTATGCAACCGAGTTCGATCAGCTTTTCCACCACATCGGCCTTAGATTCCCCCTCAGTAACGCGTCGCAACAAATCCTCAAACTCTTGCCGCAAATAAATTGCCGCTATCCATGAGGCCGCATTGTTTTTGTTCCGAAGTATCAAGCGCCCCAGCGTTGCGCGATTAGGCTCCCCAACCAACGACACGCAAGAGCCGTGCTTATGCTCATACTTGAAAAATTCAGCGCTATACGCAGACGGTGCTTCAAGCATCAATTCGATAACTTTTTCTATGTGTCGCTCCGGAGAATCTTCGGAATCCCGCCACGCTTCAAAACAAGCAATAGTCGCCTCAAGCGCGTCATTCTCTTGCCACTCCGTACCAAACACGCCGTAGTCAATGCCCAGCTCTCCAGCAAACGCAACGGCGGCAAAATGGCGAATTACTCGGCGCTCAGTCGGTGCCAGTCCGCCACGGTCAACCCGTGCAATGAATTCCTCTTCAAATTCGCGGTATTGCTCTTTGAGTGCTTCGCGCCCATTGTCCCGAATATCCTGCATGAGGTGCATCAGATAATCGCGCCCTGCAACTCCGGTTGCTTTGAAGGAACTCACGCGCGCCAGTAGCGCCACGCGTTGCGCATCATTGGCGGCCTTGTCATCCGTCACGCCACCCGGCAAGGAATCGAGCACGCCCAGCCCTTGGCCTGCGTCACAAGGAATACAGATAAAGCGAACGCGTTCCCCTGTCGCTGTATGGGCGCGGCCATTGCGTGACTTTTGTCGCTTCATTTCTTCTAAGGTAAATTCGCCTGCCGACAAAACAATCAGACTCCAGCGCGGGGCTTTTCTCAACGCGGTGTTACGATTCATGCGGTCTTTGCCTATCCCGTTATTCAATTTATAGGCCACCTGATCGAGCGCACTCACCGAACCTTGGCCGATTTCATCAACGATTAGCGGCTGATTGGTATGGCGTGCGGCTACGGCCTCGAATCCGTTTTGCGTTTTATCCCAGCTTGTTACGCGTTCTTCGTCACCATATACCGATGCCGCCGCCTTCAAGATGCTGGATTTGCCGTCTCCGGACGTACCGTTTAAATGAAACGTCACGCAAGGCAATCCCAGTATTTGAAGCAACGGCGCGGCCAGCGCCACAGATAAACCGAACATCAATCGTTTGCTGTGCAATGCAGGCGTTGCAACATTGGCCTGCCACTCTTCGAGCGTTCCTTTCTCGGTCAACACCGCCGCACAGTCTGCGCTTGTTGGCGTCACCGGCTCTGCGCCCGGCAAGCTCAAAACTTGGTTATCGCCAAACACGAAACAATCGAACGCGTCCGACACAAATCCGCCACGCGTCACGCTCACGGCGCGAGGCAAGGCATCCATCGGCACGGCGTTAAGGAACTCCGCCAGCGCACACTTGCCCGAATTTCCAGAAAGCACATAGACGTGCAATCCTGAAGCCTGCAAAAGTTCCTCAACCCGGCGGCCTTGAGTCAAAAGCTTGCGAGGCAAAACAAGGTCATGCGGATTGCCATCGGCATCGTTGAATTTAATCCAAATCCCCCAATCGTCACCCTCAACCGTGCGAGTGTGCGCCACCAATTCAAACGCGTCACACAGCTTGACGAAAGACGAACCTGCTTTTGCATCCTGTTTGAAAAGGCCGTCCGAACGATTCTCATAGGTATTGCCCGCCGAATCCTCTACAGTCAGAATGCCCTTGGCATTTTCATAAATCTGTGCCACGATAGGCTCAAGCGTTTGCCGTTTCATTCTCGATAATCCATAAATCATTAAAGTCGGTCGGCGCTTTCCCGGTGCGCCGCATGAATGCCGCCTCAGTCTCGGCGGTAAAGGGAGGTAAGAGCACCACGCAACGCGCGCCCTGCGCCCCATGCGTGCGTGCCGCCTCCTTTGCTTTCTCTTCGCCAACGTGACTAGCGTCTTGGTCGGCGTAAAAGCGCAAGGCGTGGTGTGGAAACTGACGCCGCAAGGTCATTGCCGCCGGGGAAAGATTCCCGGCATCGAGTGCGGCCACACACGGCACGGAATAAAGGAGAGTCACGCTCATGGCCGTTGCAACGCCCTCGGCTATCCCTATAGCCCCCTCGATTCCTGCATCAAAGGAAAGGCCACGCGGACGCCACACCAAGCCTTTTTTGCGCCCGCCCTTGAGGAAAGTTTTTCGGCCTGATTCGTCTATCAACTGCACCGAGCAAATCAAGCCCTTGTCATCAGTCAACGGCACCACCAACAAGCGGCCTTGGCCTCGGAGGGTTTGCCCCTCGCCATCCTCTTGCTCGATTGCGGCCTGATCTATGAGAGCCTGCGCCTTGTCCAATGCAATGCATCTCAGGCCATTGCGGAACTGCGGCAAGCGTTTGCGGACTAGGTATTTGTGTCCCGTCATCGGCGTGTCGGCACCATCCCAAATTTGAGCCGCCAAGATCGAAACAGCGTATTGCCGCGCCCGGGTCTCAAGCTCATATTTCGTTCGCTGTTTACTCAGCTCGACACGTGCCTTGCGTAACTCTTCGGGGCTAGGGCGCTCGCCGTGGTAGTCGTAATAGAAAAGCGCCGAGCGCCCAGTACGCCAGTTAAAACACATGCCACCTCTGCCATCGGCAAAAAACATGATTCGACCGGCACCGCGCCCATGCTTGCCAGCGCCCACCGTGTTGGTAGGAGTGAATCGGCGGCGCGACTCGCGCGGCTCGATTTCGACACACGCGCAAGCCTCTCGGAGGGTTGCGAAAATCGGGAGGTTACTTAGCCTCATGGCCGTCTCCCTTTTCCTGATAGTGCGCATAGGTATCCGCGTTAATCACGTCTGCGCACAGCGCCACCACGCCGCCGAGCAACATCAGCACGTCCGCGGACGGCTTACCCGCGCCCTCGGCAGTCAGATCGGCCAATGCACCGGCAACCTGATTGAGCGTTGCAATGGCCTCGGTCTTTGTCTGCGCTTGCTTGTCAGGGTCGGTACTCTGAAGGTTTTTCAGCATTGCCGAAAGGCTGTAAGTGCGTGCGTGTCCCTCAGAAACAAAGTCGGCCTGAAAGTGGCGGAAAGCCTGCGCAAAAACTGCGGCGTTGTTTTGCTTTGTCATGGCTTATTCCTCCTTCGCGTTGACATCAATCAGATCGGCCATAGCAACGCTCTTCGCGTTGGCTTCAATCAGGTCGGCCACGGCATCGAGCAACACAATGGCCTGATCGAATTGCTTTTGACTCAGCTCATGGCTGAAAAGGAGGGTTTGACAAAGCGAGGCTTGCCGTTCCTTCATGCAAGAGAAAGTGAATCGAAGATCACTAATCAGCGGCAAGATGCGAGAAAGCAACTTTTCGGGAACGGGTTCGCGCAATGCGGCCAGCGCTTCGGCTTTCGTGAAAGGCTTGGAAAAAAGGGAGGTTGCAGTAGATAGACTGCGGGCTTGAATAGCACTCATGGCTTGACTCCTAGAGAAAGATTTCGAGAGCCAACCACCCCCGCCAAGAGGTGAGCGGCACCGCGCGGGTTGGCGGACTGCTCTCTAGGAAACAGCAACCCCGAAGGGTTCCCACGCGGTGCGCCCGTACAGAATGCGGACGCAATAACGCCATGAGTCGAAACAACCGCCAAAAGAAAAACGCCACGTAATGGCGCGGCGACTGTTCGCCTAGAGAGTTTCAGGCCGCCAAGCCCGAGCCTTGCTATTGAACAAGGCTTAGGCATCATAGCCCGCGCACGCCTACGAATGCAAGCGCTACCCTTAAAATTCGACTTGAGGCCGTCACCATTGCCAGCCCATCCGGACACTCGCCAAAGTCTCCCGGACGCGCCAGCACAAGCGGCCTTTTTGGTTTTCAATGACATTGCTTTATTCATTGTCATGTCCGCCACCTTATGCACTTGCGCTAGGGGAATCAGCGGGCACCGCGTCCGTGCGCTTTGATGCCGCCCATGCCATTACCTCAGAAAGGCGATAGCGAAGGCACCGACCGCCAAGATCAACCGGCTTCGGAAAGTCCGGGGCTTTGATGATTTCGCCCGCCTTAGTGCGACCGATACACAGCACGCCGCACACAGAGAGCGCCGAGCCGTCCCGAACAACCGGGATAAAACAATCTTGAGGCTGTGGATTTGCCGTCATTGGGTTTTCTCCATCGTTACTTGCCGCCAGCACCATTGCGGCGGCTTCGGGAGAATCATCGGCAAAGCAAGGATTGTTTTGGGGGCAAAAATAAAAACCTGCTCAGATATTGGGAAACTTGTCTAAAAAACAGTTATCTGTTCAGAAAATAAAAAAACCGCACAGGAAATAAAAACCTGTACGGTTTCAGTTCTGAAATCCGGTTTTGTTAAGCGCGCATTTTTCGATAGGCCTTAATCCAAGTGGCCGCCGTGCTAGCCGCAATCCCATTCTCTAGCGCTAATTTGACAGTAAGCACGCTGTCCGGCACTCGCGGATTTTCTTCAATGATTTTCGCAACGGCCTGCATTTTGTTCGGTGAATCTTCAAGTTTTTTGCGCCCCGGTTTTGCTCCCGCCGACGCTCTTATATATTCCATTGCCAAAACGCACCAACTGAAAGGATTTATCCAACCTGTGTAAAACAAACGCTCGCAAGCATCCAGCTCATAGCAGGCGTACAAAGCCGCTAACAGGTTTGTTTCTGTTTCGCTTTCAAAATGTTTAGCCAGCTCGCTAACCTGTTCTTCCTGCAATCTTGCCGAGGCCTCACACAATTGAATTAGTTGGTCAGCCAGCTCTGTTATTTGTGCCGTTGGCACTTGGCCGTTATTCTTCTCTTTTGCTTGGCATAACAGCTCAATGCCTATCGTACAAACATAGCTTAACGATTGATCTTGTTCGAGTCGTTTTGATAAACACTTGAAAAGATTGAAAAACTCACATCTTCTTCGCAATAGATTGTTAGCCGCTTCTCTTATTTTCTTTTGTTCCTCGGTAACCGTTCCGCACCGAGATAAATCTGAAGCTAGCTCAAAGGCATTCAAAAGAATTAAGCCCTCTATTTCGAGTCGTTTCACGATCTGCCCCAGCCGCCCCATGAGAGAAAAGGTAGGACGGCGCGCGGTCAGCGCATGGGCAGGGGCGATTGCTCAAACACCGAACAGCGGTTAATTACTCCGCCGTTGCGCGCCTCTCTCGATTCTATGAGTATTGGCAACCTGCCGCAAACCGCCGCGTGCGCTTTTTAGACGGCGCAAAGCACCTCTTTTCTGTGCTGTTCCCGCCAATCGCTGAAACGTGCTCTGATTTGAAAATTTGATCTTTTGCACACGCTTCACGCGCGCGCGCGAGGAAACGCCCTAAAAGCAATGCGCCTTTACCGTGGATTTCCCGTCAATCAGGGCTTTCGCGCAAAAATTCCAAAATTGCGGGAATTGCACGCATAAAAATCGAGGGAAACGGGGCGGTTTAGAAAGTCAATTTGTTTCACTTCTAACCCGCCCTACACAGGCCACCTTTTTAAAAGTTTATATGTAGCCCATCCGTGGGCTGATTGGCACCCGCTTTGCGTTCAAAGCCGTCACAGTACCTGCGGCCACTTGGCACCCTTTCTCGGCCTGTTTCTCTTTGCTCGCTCTTTGCTCGCCACACGAAAAAGCCGATGCCAGCAACCGGGGGTTTCGCCCCAGCGCCAACATCGGCATAAGCGCCACTCATTGCGGTTTTTTATAGCCGTTCAAATCTGTCAAATCCGCCGGTCAGTTCGGCGTGCGTAATGTGCCGAGCCACGCGTACATTTCGGCCATTCCTTCCGGCGTTTTCTCGCGGGTCTCGATTACGTCAGTCGGTTTTTCGCCAATCGTATCCCGAACAAAATCACGCGCCCGGGCATCCCCGGCAATGGCCTGCTGAATCGCCTTGGCCACTATAGCCTCGGCGTTGGTCTCTCCGGCCTTGTGTTCTGCTTCCAGCGCAATCAACAGCAACTCTTTGAGCGTCTTTCGTCTTCGCCGGTTTTCAACCGAGGCTAGGCCGCCTTTGCGCCCGTTTCTCCGAGCTTCCTCCGAGCTTAAACGCTTCAAGTTTTGAGGATTCAAAGCCATGCCGCGCCCCCCTAATTCAGCTCAGGCGAAAACACCTGCTCTCTCAGCTTTGCATAGATTGCGGGCAACCCTTCGGGCACATTCTCTTTTGACTTGATTTCCGCCTCAATCTGCTGTTTTTCTGTCCAGCCTGCGCGTGCCTTGAGATAGAAAATAATCGCCGTCACGTTACCGCCCTCGATTGCCTTCATTAACGCATTACCAACCTTGATATTGGCCTTTGCGCGTCCGCGCTTCATGGCGGCGTCAACCTCTTCGGACTCCTTTACCCGCCGGTTGAGAGTGCTATAGCTCACCCCCAGCGAAAGAGCGATTTCCTCGCGCGTCAATCCCAGCCCTGCGTATTCCTCGACCTTTTCGAGATCAAGCTCAATTTTCGGTTTCGTTCTCACTTGTCACCCCTTGGCACCGACTCCAATCCCGCCAGAGAAACGAGAGCGAGTCGCTATTCGATTTCAAGCCCAAAAATGCCCTGAAACCGGGCAAAAACGGCGTTGCTCAACATAATAACTCTTATGTGCAGTAACACCTCGAAAAAAGTCTTTTGATTTCAAAGACTTACGAAAAGCATAGAACTAACCCTAGTTTTATTCCGCCGATTTCCATTCTTTTGCAACCTGCGCCAACAACAAAAAATAGGGTAAACCCCAGATAATCAGGTCAAATATTCGCAGAGAGAAAAATCAATTTTTGAAGAGAAAATAGAGATATATAAATAAGAATTAATAATTAATAAGAATAAATATAAATAAATAATATAAATACTACTACTGCACCAACTTGCACCACCTCTGCACCATACTTGCACCAACACTTAAAACCGCTACTTTCCTTGTCTTTCGGGGCTTTTATCGATTCTGCACCAACTGCACCACGTTTTTTACACATGCACTCACGCGCGCGCACGCGCATACACACGCGCGGACTGTTGAAGAAACTCTTTGCTAAACGCCACCTCTGCAAATCCATGCAAGCAAATCCGGCACCCCCGAAAGCCTTACGCCACAAGGCAAACCATCGAATCAGCACGCCTTTGTCGGCACCCGCTGGGGGGATCCTGCAAGCAAATTGACACACGCCAGCCGCCAGCGCTACGCGCCGTGCCCATGAAAAAAGGCGACACCCGAAGATGCCGCCCTGTGCTCATGCGCTTTTTATTTCATACCAATCTGCCGGGCACTCGCTTAGGCAATAAGATGCCCACCGCTCCGCAAGCCCGCGCCTCAGCTCAAGCGCGTTTGAACGGTCATAGCTATTGCCTAGCTTGACATCGGCTACATGGTGCAATGCCTTTTCTACCACGTCTCTAGCAACGCCATTGTCTGCCGCCCACGTCCTAAAGGTTGCGCGCGCCGTCCCGTGCTGTGTAATTGGCTTTTTGCTTTCAGGGTCTAGGAACGGTTTTTCGCCGCGCTCTTGTCGCTCTTGATTGATACGCCCGATTAACTTGCGGAAAACACCATCGGACAAGGGAGAGCCATAGACCCCATTAAACACCGACTCGCCGCGGCGCAAACCCAGCTTTTCCAGCCTCTCCAGAATGCGCATTGCCGCCGTGCTCAGCGGCACTACATGGTCACCATTGCCGGGCACCTTCATTTTGTGCGCCGGTATCGTCCAGATTGCACGCTCCCGATCTACGTCTGCCCAGCGCGCGTAATTGTCCGGCGTTTGATGCGAACGGCATATGTTGGCTAATCGGGAATTCGTGAGAATCGCAAAAAGGAGCGCCATTGCGCCCGGCGTGCTGAAACGCTTCGGACTAGTCAACTCTGCGATAAACGCGGGCAAATCATCAACCGGGCACATGGCAAAGTGCGCTTTCTTTGCTATGCGAAAAACAGGCATGTATTCCTGAAGCAGGTCTTTGTCAGTCGGCCAGCGCTTTTCTTGGCCTATGTACCCTTCAGCCGAGCACCACCGGTAGAACATCCTGATGCATTGCACTACCTTATCAACCGAGGCTTTTCCGACCCTCTCGGCTGTGTAAACGCAAACACCGCCCACATCCTTAGCCGTCACCTCAGAAACCGACTTTTCTCCAATACATGGGAAAACATACTTTTCCCCGCGTTGCATGGCATGGCTGTAATCGTCTTTACTTTTCCACTTATTCTTTTTGCGCTGGGCATCGACCCACTGCGGCCACAGCTTAGCTACCGAGTCGGTGTGTTTTTCTTCGACCACCTCCGGGGCGCTCTCGACCGGCAACTGCCCGCCGTGCTCTCTCACGTATAGCGCTATCTCGCGCGCCTTTTTCAAGCCCATCGACTTGAGACCGCCAAGAGAAACATTCTTCGGCTTTCCATCCACCCTAAGCCGAACCAACCATTGCGCATTGGCAGGGCTTTTCCAGACTACACACAGCCCGGCAACACCACCAACAGAAAATGTTTCAGGCTCTCCGACCCGCTCCAAGTCCCGCAACTTTTTGCGTAACTCTTTGTCCGTCAATGCAGTCGTTAGGCGCGGCATGAATTCCACCTCTTCGAGTTTTGTGTATAGCTGGGAAAAACACAACGGCCAGCTATACATAAAACAATACACAAAAACCGCGACTTCAAACGGTTTCTAACGGTGCCTAACGACAGCTAACGACATAACAAAAAACCGCGAATCCCTTGATTTACGGGGCTTTCGCGGTCATTGGCGGTGCCTTACGAGGCTTAACGAAAATCGCTTTTGGTGGCCAGGGACGGAATCGAACCGCCGACACGCGGATTTTCAATCCGCTGCTCTACCAACTGAGCTACCTGGCCAACAGAGAAGCGAAACTATATAGGCTAATTTGGAAATTTGCAAGTGCCCGGCTGAAATTTCTCTCCGCCTTAAGTTTTTCAAAACATTTCTGAAGCATAATCCGCGCTATCTTAAGATCAACCAGTAGACGTATACGAAGAGCCGCGCCCTTGGGGAAGAAGAACAACAAACCTCAATCGGCAGACGAATTCGTTGTTATTGACCCCATGCAGTTGCTTTGTCTCGGCCTTAACCATAAGACCGCTCCGCTTGCGGTGCGTGAGCGCGTTGCCTTCGGTCCTGAAGATACCGGAGAAACCGTCGCTCTCATCAAAACCCGCTTGGCTTCCGCAGATGCCGGCGGTGTCACGGAAGCCATGATTCTGTCGACCTGCAACCGCACGGAAATCTATTGCGCGGCAGTCGACACCAAGCGTGCCGCTGATTCCGTTCTTGAGCTCATCGAAGAACTTAAGGGCGTGCGCACGACCGATCTTCAGCCGCATGTATACGTCTACGAACAGTGCGAAGCGGCTCGTCATGTCTTTCGTGTGGTTTCGGGCATCGACTCGATGGTACTCGGCGAAACGCAGATCGTCGGCCAATTCAAAAAAGCCGTGGCGACAGCCCGTGCCGTCAAGGGTTTGGGCTTGATGCTCAACCACCTCTTCCAGGATGCGTTTACCGTTGCCAAAGAAGTGCGCTCGAGTACGGCCATCGGCTCCAACTCCGTAAGTCTTGCCGCAGCTGCCGTGCGTCTGTCATTGCGTCTGTTCGGCAACCTGTCCGACTCAAACGTGCTGTTTGTGGGCGCCGGCGAAATGATCGAACTCTGTGCCGCCCACTTCTCGGCACAGCAGCCCCGCTCAATTACCGTGGCCAACCGTTCGCTCGAACGCGGCCAGAACCTCGCTGCACGTTACAACGGCAAAGCCATGAAGCTGCAGGACTTGCCGCAGGTGATCAGCAATTTCGACATCATTGTGTCTTGTACGGCTTCCGCCCTTCCCATCATCGGCTTGGGCATGATTGAGCGCGCCGTCAAAGAACGTCGCCATCGTCCGATCTGCATCGTTGACTTGGCCGTGCCGCGCGACGTGGAAGCTGAAGTCTCCCGTCTGGACGACGTCTACGTCTACAGCATGGATGAACTCGGCGCCGTCGTCGAATCCGGCAAAGAAAGCCGCAAGGCCGCTGTAGTCAAAGCCGAAGTGATCATCTCAATGCGCGTGCAGGCTTTTGAAAAATGGCTTGAGAGCCGGGCAGCCGTGCCCGCCATCGCCCGCATCCGCAACCGCGCGGAAAAGGCCCGAGAAGAATTGACGCAAAAAGCAATCAAGCAGATTGAAAAGGGCGCAGACCCAGCCGTCGTGATTGACCTCTTCGGCAAAGCCTTCATGCATAAGCTTCTGCATGATCCCACCGTGCTTTTGCGTAATGCCGAAGGTCTGACCAGTGAAGAGCGCGAGCATATGACGATGATTGTGGGCCACTTCTTCGGACCTCGCTAAAATTCCTCCTTTTTCAGAGACAAGCAACGGACGCGTACAATTTCAGTCGCGTCCGCTTTCTTTAGCGATTTCCTCATACGAATTTTCCCTGGCCGTCTGAAATACCCGGCCGTTCTTTTTTGTGCCATGAAAGAAAACATCCGCGCCAAGCTTCTCGGTCTTTGCCGTCGTCTTGAAGAACTCGATGCCATGCTCGCAGCACCTGATGCAGCAGACGACATGAAGCGCTTCACGGAACTTTCGCGCGAACGCGCCGAAATCGAACCGGTTGTTCTCAAGACCAAGGAATACGAACAGACGCTCGAGGACATCGCTACGGCCGAAGAAATGGCCAAGGATCCCGAAGTCGCCGAATTTGCCCGCGAAGAAATGCTCGCTGGCAAGAAAAAGCTCGAAGAACTCGAACAGGACCTGCAAATCCTGCTTTTGCCGCGCGACCCGGACGACAATAAGAACACTTTCCTTGAAATCCGAGCCGGCACGGGAGGCGAAGAGTCGGCGTTGTTTGCGGGCGACCTGCTGCGCATGTACATGCGCTACGCGGAACGCAGCGGTTGGCGCGTGGAAATCGTCAGCAAGAGCGACTCGGATCTCGGCGGCTACCGTGAAGTCATCTGCCGAATCATCGGTGAAGGTGCATACAGCCGACTGAAATTCGAGTCCGGCGGCCACCGCGTGCAGCGCGTACCGGAAACAGAAGCTCAGGGCCGCGTGCACACTTCGGCCTGTACGGTTGCCGTCATGCCCGAAGCCGACGAAGTAGAAGCCGTCAAGATCAATCCGCAGGATCTGCGCATTGACGTATACCGCGCTTCCGGCGCCGGCGGCCAGCACGTGCAGAAAACAGACTCTGCCGTCCGCATCACGCACTTGCCCACGGGGCTTGTAGTCGAATGTCAGGACGAACGTAGCCAGCGCCAAAACAAGGAACGCGCCATGAGCGTTCTGGCCAGCCGCCTCTACGCCATGGAAGTTGAGAAGCGCCGCAGTGAAGAAGCAAGCACTCGCAAGAGCTTAATCGGCAGCGGCGACCGCAGCGAACGCATTCGCACCTACAACTACCCGCAGGGCCGCGTCACCGACCACCGCATCAATCTGACGCTCTACAAGCTCGGTGCGATTATGGACGGCGACCTTGATGAAATTCTGACCGCGCTTCAAAACGAACATCGCGCCGAACTGCTCGCCGCGATGGGAGAAAACGCGTGACGACGGTTGCGCAGGGCTTGTTTCAGGCTATAGGACGCGTTTCCCGTTCGGAAGCGCGACTGCTGCTTGCAACAACCATCCGCAAACCCAAAGAATTTCTCATCGCACATCCGGAATATTCCCTCACGGACGAAGAAGTCTCGCTTTTTGACTCCTATCTGCAACGCGCCCAGGCCGGAGAACCCATTCCCTACATTGTGGGCACGCAAGAGTTCTGGGGACGCCCCTTTCACGTCACGCCCGCCACGCTCATTCCGCGTCCGGACACCGAAACGCTCATCGAAGAGGCTCTGGCATTTCTCCAGAATCTTGAAGCGCCCCGCGTTCTTGATCTCGGCACCGGCAGCGGCTGCATTGCCGTGACGATTGCGCTTGACTGCCCCAAGGCTCAAGTCTGGGCCTGCGACAAAAGCAAGGACGCCCTGAACGTCGCCAAAGGCAACGCTGACGCATTCGGCGCCAAAGTGACGTTTGTCGAAAGCAACTGGTTTAGCGCCTTTGCCGACGAGAAATTCGATCTCATCGTCTCCAATCCTCCTTACATCGAAGAAAACGACGAACACCTCAAGGCACTTTGCTTTGAACCCATCAGCGCGCTCACGTCCGGCACCGACGGGCTGGACGATATTCGAATTCTGGCGGCTGATGCGCCCAAACATCTCCGCGAACACGGCAGCATCATTGTTGAGCACGGCTACAATCAGGGAGAATTGGTCGCTGCAGTTTTCCGGTCGACGGGCTTTGCGTCCGTGCGTACGGTACACGACCTCGGGGACAATCCACGGCTTTGCTGCGCCACGCTCTAAAACCCTGTTTTCGGGCGTTGGTGGCGCGCAACGCCGTCTTCTTTTGAAAGGACGAACCGAAAATGGAAATCTTGAAGTTGCTCCAAGAGCGTCACACCACCAAAAAATACGACGCTTCCCGCAAAATCAGCGACGCCGATTTCGATCTGCTGTTGGAGTCGCTGCGCCTGGCCCCTTCTTCCGTCAACTCTCAGCCCTGGGAGTTCTTCATTGCCGACACGAAGGAAGCCAAAGAAAAGCTTCTGCCTGCCATCGCCGATTTCAACCATAGCCGCGTGACGGATTCCGATCGTTTGATCGTCTGCGCCATTCACACTGATCTGGATGAAACCTACTTGCAGGATCTGGACGATCAGGAAGAAGCCGACGGCCGCTACCAGGATCCCGCCTACAAGGTTGACAATGGTCAGCGTCGTCGCTTCTTCGTCGGCAAATATCGCGATGCCGGCGAAATCGCCTGTTGGGCCGGTAAGCAGGCTTACATTGCTCAGGGCTTCCTGCTCTACACCGCAGCCGCTCTCGGCATTCATTCCACGCCGATCGAAGGTTGGGACGCCGACAAGGTTGACGAAATTCTCGGCTTGCGCGAAAAGGGCATGCACGCCCAGTACGCCGTAGCGCTCGGATACGGCGCTGCCGACGACCACAATGCTGCTCGCCCAAAGTCACGCTGGCCGGCTCAGCGCATCTTCCACAAACTTTGAATGAACACGCGCAAGCGTTCGGCCTCACGCCAATCGCTCGCGGCACACGTCCGACATGCACATTCGTGAACTGATTCAACTGCTCGACAGCATTCTCGATCCGTCTTCCTACCGTGACTACGCGCCCAACGGCCTGCAGGTGCAGGGCAGCCGCGACGTCAAACGTCTGGTGACCGGCGTCACCGCCTCGCTTGATCTCATCGAAGCGGCCGCCGCTCAAGGCGCCGACGCCATTCTTGTGCACCACGGCTGGTTCTGGAAGGGCGAAGAAGCGAGGATCACCGGTATTCGGTACCAGCGCATCTCCCGTCTGATCGAAAGCGGTATGCACCTCATTGGCTACCACCTGCCGCTTGATGATCATCCAGAAATCGGCAACAACGCATTGCTCGGAAAGGCCCTGGGCCTTTCGGGCGATATGCGCTTCGGCGATTACGGCTGGTCGGCACCATGCGACTGCGCGATAACGGTGCCGGACCTCGCCGACCAACTTGAAACTCTTTTAAGCCGCAAACCGCTTGTCTTGGGACCGCAACAGGGGGAAATCCGACGCATCGGTTGGTGTACGGGCGCAGCGCAGGACTTGATCGAAGAGGCTGCCGCCATCGGCTGCGACTGCTTCATTTCGGGAGAAGTGAGCGAGCGCACTTTCCACCAGGCCAAGGAACTCGGCATCACCTACTTTGCTTGCGGACACCACGCTACCGAACGCTTCGGCGTGCGCGCTCTGGGCGAACGAATCGCCACTGAAACGGACATAGACGTCACATTCATCGACATCGATAATCCCGTTTGATCCACACGCAGACAACCTCTCCGAGCCTCTGTCAGGACTTCTTGGCAGAGGCCTCTTTCAATAGATCGCGAATTTCGCGTAGCAGCGCGATGTCTTCGGGCGTCACTTGAGGTTTGGCCGCCGCTTCCTCCTCTGCCTTTTCCTTGTCGGCCTTGGCAAGGGCTTCCAGACGGACTCGCAGTCCCGTAACCACTTTGATAAGCCAGAAGATCACGAAAGCGAGAAGCAGGAAATGCACAACGGCCGTAAGAAATGCACCATAGCCAAAAACCGTTGCGCCTGCGGCAGTCAGCGCCTCATAGGTGCGCGGTCCCGTGTAGCCCGCTGGTTCCGATAACACGATAAAAAGACCGGTGAAGTCGGGCTTGCCCACCAGAAAGCCCAGAAGCGGATTGATCAGGTCTTTGACCAGACTGTTGACAATGGCGGAAAACGCCGCGCCAATGATCACGGCAACTGCCAAATCAAGCACGTTACCCCGCGAAATGAAAGTCTGAAATTCCTGCAGAAACTTTTTCATTATTCCTTCCTTCTTTCGATCTGATTTTTATTTAAATTCAGTATGTTACGTGATTTTTCTCGCGATTTTCAAGCGATTTCGGTAAAATTCAACCTTCTTTGATTTTCGAAAAGCTCGGCTCCTCAGCTAGGCTGAGTTTTCCCCTTTTCGTTCTTTTGGTGTTTAGATACTTATGATGGTTTTGTACTCGGGTGCCACCTGCCCCTTTTCGCACCGCTGCCGTTTCGTTCTTCATGAAAAAAGCGGCGACTTTGAAGTGATTGACGTTGATCCGAGCAACCCGCCCGCCGAGATCACCAAGCTCAATCCCTACGGCGAACTGCCCATCCTGATGGAACGCGATCTGACGCTGTATCAGTCCACTATCATCAATGAGTATATCGATGAACGCTTCCCGCATCCGCAGCTGATGCCGGCCGATCCCATTATGCGTGCGCGCGCCCGCCTTTTCATCTACACGTTCGAACGCGAACTCTTCAGCTTCGTACGCCTGCTTGAAAAGCGCGACGCCGACGAAAAGCGCAAAATGATAGCCCGCGCACAGATTCGCGAACAGCTCATCCAGCTCTCTCCGATTCTTTCGAAGCACAAGTACCTGATGGGCGACGAATTCACGATGCTCGATATCACGCTGGCCCCGTTGCTCTGGCGCCTCGGGCTGTACGGCATCGATCTGCCGAGCTCCGCCGCTCCGCTGCTGAAGTACGCCGAAACGGTGTTTGCCCGCAATTCGTTCATCGACTCAATGACGCCTTCTGAAAAAGTGATGCGCCGTTAATTTCCGTCAAGGAGACTCTCATGGCTCTGAACAACAAAACGGTCGTCATGCCTCTGCAGTGTCCGGATTTCCGCCCACACTTGATTGAGGCCATTGTCAATTGGTGTGAAAACCGCGGACAGACGCCCTACATGCTCGTCGAAGTCGATGATGCGTGCGACGTGCCGCGCCATCTGGCCAATCCCGACAACACCATGGTTTTCTGCATTTCCGAAGAAGCCGTAAACAATTTCGTGATTGACGATGAGGCCGTCTCCTTCCAGGCTCGCTTCGGCGAAAGCATCAGCAACATCTACATCCCGCTCAATCGAGTGGCCGCCGTTTATCCGAAGGAAGACACCAATCTGGTGACCTACTTCCCGGTGACGCCGACGCCTGAAAAGAAAGTCAAAAAAGATGAACCTACGGACTTCCCCGTCTTTACGAAAGTCTGACCTTCATCTGTATAATGCGCTCTTCTTGCCTCAATAGCTCAGTTGGTAGAGCAACCGCCTTGTAAGCGGTAGGTCGTCTGTTCGAGTCAGTCTTGGGGCACCAAGTTACTGAAGCACGCCCTCTGTGGCGTGCTTTTTTTATTCCTACAACTTGAGCTGTAACTTCATTGCTGTCCAAAACAAAATCTGATACGAGGGCGACTTTTCTGGCAAAAGAAAATTGAATCTGTCCAAAGCAAATTCGAGGCTCTCGACTGAGCCTCAGCGCCAATAAAAAACGGCGGAGACCGTATACGATGAAGAGGTACCACCCTTCAACATCGCTACATCTCCGCCATGAAGCCGAAGACTATCACGGTGTTCGCGCAACTGTGCAATATGCTGCCGCGTATTCGACGCAAGAAGTACCGTTGTTTGTTC
>UMFO01000874.1_pt1 | contig 30617 bp, 27 predicted proteins | sample 1965051 | NCBI WGS metagenome assembly UMFO01 (sample SAMEA4836050, study PRJEB28245) | human gut metagenome | biome: gut microbiome; material: fecal sample | place: Denmark | collected 2008
ATGTTTTTTAAGGGAATTGGTAAATCATTAGAAACTGGATTTGTTAAGTATATTAAAACTGCAAGTGCACTTAGAAAACTTGATTGTGATGTCATAATTTCTACACGTACAGTTCATAATATGTTAGTATCTAAGTTTGCTCCTAAAAAAATAAGAAAAATAGCTTGGGAACATAACCATCATAATAATAACAAGAAATACATAAACTCATTAGTTAAATCTTGTAAGGGAGTTAATAACTTAGTTTTGGTTTCAAATGAACTTACTAAATTTTATGGTAATTACTTAGGAAAAAAAGCGGTTTATATTCCAAACTGTCTTGATAAGCTTCCTAATAAATTATCTAAATTAGATAGTGAAAACTTAATATCAGTAGGTAGGTTATCAAAGGAAAAAGGCTTTGATGATTTGCTTAAGTTATTTAAAACACTTAGTATAAAACATCCTAATTGGAAACTAAACATTGTTGGTGATGGAATGGAGAGAGGAAATCTTCTAGAACTTGCAGAAGAATTAAAACTAGGGGATAAAGTAATATTTCACGGATATCAAAATAAAGAATACATAAACGAATTACTTTTAAATAGTTCAATATACGTTATGACATCTCATACAGAAAGCTTTGGTCTTGTTTTAATAGAAGCTATGAGCTACGGAATTCCTTGCCTTTCATATACGTCAGCACAAGGGGCAAACGAAATAATAGAAAACGAAAAAAGCGGTTATTTAATTGAAAACAGAGATTCTAGCGAAATGGTAAGTAAAATAGACTTATTAATTACTGATGAAAAACTAAGAAAAAAAATAGGAAAAGAAGCAAGATGTCGTGCTAAAGATTTTAGTGGCGAAGTAGTTCTTGAAAAATGGAGCAAATTAATTAATAAAAGAAAGTAGAAAGTAGGCGGTAAATATGAAATTATCTGTTGTAGTACCTTGTTATAATGAAGCAGCAAACGTAAGTGAATTTGAAAGTGAGTTATCTAAAGCGCTTTTAAAAGAAAAAATAACTTATGAAATAATATTTATAGATGATGGAAGTACGGATGACACTTATAATAAATTATCCTCACTTAATAAAGCAAATAAAAACGTAAAAGTAATTAGGTTTTCAAGAAATTTTGGTAAAGAGTCCGCTATGCTTGCGGGACTTAAAAATGCAAGTGGAAGTTATGTTGCAATAATGGATGCTGATTTACAGCACACACCAGAAATGCTCATTTTAATGTATAAAAAGTTAATTAATGATGATAGTTTTGATTGCTGCTGTGCATATAAATCAAACAGGGAAGATGAAGGCTCTTTAAAAAGAACTTTAACTTCATTATTTTATAAAATAAATAATAAAATATCAGACGTTAAATTACTACCTGGAGCAAGTGACTTTAGGGTGTTTAAAAAATCAGTTTGTGATGCTATTACATCTCTTGATGAAAAAACAAGATTTCTAAAGGGAATGTTTTCATGGGTAGGATTTAATACGATATACGTTCCTTACATGCCAGAAAAAAGAATGTATGGAACTTCTAAATGGTCATTATTTAAACTACTTAAGTACTCTCTTGGAGGTATAATATCGTTTTCAACTAAACCTATAAAATCAGTATTTATAATTGGTGTTGTTGCACTTATAGTTGGATTACTTAACTTTATTTTAATGGGTAATTTAGCTAATAGAACGATAATTTTGTTTATAAGTTTTATTATGCTACAACTTGGTATAATATCACTTTATGTATCTAGAATATACAGTAATATTTTAAATAGGCCTTGCTATATAATAAAAGAAAAATTAGGATTTAACGATAAAAGTTCAAAGTAAATTTCAAAAATAGTATTTGGCTGTTTTTCTAATTTATGATAAACTAATAATAGTGGTGATTTATTATGCAAAAAGAAATAATTGAAGTATTAAAAATAGTTATTATAGTAGCAGCCTTTACGGCTCTACTTTTTCCAATGATAAAATGGATTAGTTATCATGTTGGAGCACTTGATTATCCTAATGAAAGAAAGGTTCATAAAAAACCAATGCCAGTTATGGGTGGACTTATGATATACTTAGGCTTTTTGTTTGGATATATGCTTTTTGCACCTCAAAGTACTCAGATGTTAGCTATTTTAATAGCAAGCTTTATAGTGGTAATAACCGGAATATTAGATGTTATAAAGCCTCTTCGTGCAAGAGAAAAATTAGTAGGTCAGGTAGTTGCAGCTTTAATAATAGTTTTTTATGGAAAGATACTTTTAAATGATATATCATTTTTTGGATATTATTTTGACTTTGGATGGCTAGCTTATCCAATTACATTAGTGTTTATTGTAGCTGTTATGAACTGCATTAACTTAATAGATGGTTTAGATGGACTAGCAGATGGTATATCAATGATATTCTTTATAACGATAGGTGTTTTAGCATTTATTATGCATAATTTAGGAAGTCTTGAAATTACTATCGCCTTTATTATGATAGGAGCTTGTCTTGGATTTTTAATATTTAACTTTAATCCTGCTAAAATATTTATGGGTGAGATAGGTTCTATGTTTCTAGGATTTATGATAGCAGTCGTTTGTCTTTTAGGATTTAAGGCAGTAACTCTTACATCACTTGTTGTTCCAATGCTTATTTTGGCAATTCCAATACTAGATACTTTATTTGCAATCCTAAGAAGAATTATTCATCATAAACCAATATATGAAGCAGATAAGCAGCATCTTCATCATCAACTATTAAATAAGAAATTCTCACAGAAAACAACTGTTTTAATAATATATGCAGTAAGTATTTTGTTTTCTTCAGCATCCATTTTTTATGTATTAAAAGATAGAAAAATAGGTGCAATAATATACGTTATTTTAGTACTACTTATAACATGGGTTGTTTTAACAACTAACATAGTTACTGATAATGCAAAGTTAAATTTAAAGAAAATACATTTTCCAGTAAAGAAAAAAGATAACGTAAAAAAGAAAAAGGTAAATAAGGCCAAGAAATAATTATTTTGGTCTTTTTATTTGACTTAAGCATTCTTTTGTGCTAATATACAAATCACCAATTATCAAAAGTTTATATGAAGGTGATAAAAGTGTATGAAAAAAGTTTAAAAATATTAGGATTAAGTGGTAATTTTGATCGAATGGATTTAGAAGTTGCATATAATAAGGCAAAGCAAAAATCAAAAAATAACTTATCAAATGAAAAAATTATAAAAGTAATAGAAGATGCTTATAATTATGTGTTAGAAGATATGCTAAATAAAGAAGAAGCTAAAATTAATATAGATAATCTTCCAAAACAAGAGTCAATAGATATAAGATTAATTACTTTAATTAAAGCTTTGGAATATACTTTAGATGATGAATCAAAAATAGATAAAGAACTTAGAAACTATGATGCTAATTTTGAGGATTTAGATAATGCTATTCATTATTTTGAATTAGTTAATATGAGAGAAGCTTTAAAAAACTTAAAATCAAGAAAAAATAAGTAAAAGAATGAAATTTGTTCATTCTTTTGTTTTTTTATGTTATTATATACTTATATAATAGTTAGGAGGAATTTAAAATGGAAAGATTATCCAAACTAGAATTTTATAGTATAGATGGTAAAAAGATAACAAAAGAAGAAAATCCAAGTGAATTTGAAAAAGCATTAAAAAAAGTAATTAGAAAAGATATAAATAGATTATCTAATAAACTTTCTAATATAACAAAAGAAATTATTAAGGAAAGTGCTATAGCAGGTTATGTTATAGAAGATGGTTTAGATGATGATATAAAAAATATTGATTCATTAATCATTAAGGTAGAAAGCATAGTAAGCGATTTAATAGTAAAAAAAGGAAGTATAAAAATAGGCTTATTTACTTCTAATAAAAAGGGTAAGAAAGACGAAATAAAATTATTAGATGAAAAAATAAATTATATTTCTAGATGCCAAAATGACATTATTGCAATAAAAAATGAATATAATAAATTACTAAAAAATAAAGATTTAAAGGGTCTTAATTTAGAAGAAAAAGAAGTTAAAAATGAAGAAAAAGAAGAAGATCCATTAGAAAGAACAATAAACTTTTACATGGCAAAGCAAGGTTAATGCTTTGCTTTATATTTAAGAAAGCAGGATAATTATGAAAGTACTTTTATATACAGAAAATGAAAAAATGATTGGAAAATCTGGACTTGGTAAAGCAATAAAACATCAAATGAAGGCACTTTCTTATGCAGGGGTACCTTACACAACTAATCCTTCTGATGACTATGATATACTTCATATTAATACTTATTTTCCAAAGTCATATATGCTTGCTAAAAAAGCTAAAAAACATGGCAAAAAAATAGTTTATCATGCTCATTCAACCGAAGAAGATTATAAAAATGGCTTTATTTTAGCTAATAAGACGTCTAAATTATTTAAAAAATGGTTAATTAAATGTTATAGTTTAGGTGATGTTATAGTAACACCAACGCCTTATTCTAAAAGACTTTTAAAAGGCTATAAGGGACTTACTGATAAGAAAATAGTAGATGTATCAAATGGTATAGAACTAGATTTCTTTAAGGAAGATAAGCATCTTAAAAATGAGTTTAGAAAAAAGTATGGATATAAAGATACTGATAAAGTTATTTTTGGAATAGGTCTTTATATTGAAAGAAAAGGAATAGTAGACTTTGTTGAGCTTGCTAAAAGAATGAAAGAGTACAAATTCATTTGGTTTGGATATAGTCCTCTTGCGGCAGCAACTAAACCAGTTAAAAAAGCAGTTCATACGAAACTTGATAACTTAACGTTTGCAGGTTACGTAGAACCATCTATAATTAAATCAGCAATGAACGGAGCGGACTTATTTTTATTCCCAACTCTTGAAGAGACAGAAGGAATTCCTATAATAGAAGCTTGTGCATGTAAGTGTGATGCTATTATAAGAGATATTCCTATATTTGATGGTTGGCTTAAAGATGGTAAAAACGTATATAAAGCAAAAGACGTAGATGAATTTGAAAGAAAGATAAGACTTTTCTTTGATGGTAAACTTAAGAGTTTAGCATCAAACGCATATAAGATAGCAGAAGAAAGAGATTTAAAAAACATAGGAAATAAATTAAAAAACATATATGAAGAAGTAATGCACTCTAGCAAATAATAGAGTGTTTTTTTGTATAAGGCTTTTCAATTAAAAAAATAAAGTTACCTTTTACAATTATTATTGCAATTACAATTACATCCATTAAATATAACACTTAGTATCCAAAATAATATAATAAATGGTAGGAATATAATAAATAATATTATGAATAATGGTAAAAAAATTAAAAATAATAGGAATAAACACCACATATTTTTCACATCCTTTAATTATTAAGATGCAAATAAAATAATAATAGTAATAGCAACTATACCAATTATTTGATATTTATGTTATACTCTAAATAGTCGTTTGGAGGTAATAAAATGGATTATAAGATTCCTAATCACGTTGCAATTATAATGGATGGTAATGGAAGATGGGCACAAAAAAGAGGATTAAAACGTACTAAAGGACATCAAATGGGTGCTAAGGTCCTAAAAAAGATATCTGAGTATGTTTATGATAAAAAAATAAAAGTATTAAGTGTTTTTGCTTTTTCAACAGAAAACTGGAAAAGAGATAAAGAAGAAGTAGATTACTTAATGGATTTATTTATAAAAGTATTTAAAGATAACTTTAAATCTATAAAAGAAAAAGGTGTTAAAATAGTTTTTTCAGGTGTTAAAACAAAACTTAATGATAAAGTATTAAAAGAAATGAAAAGGATGACTGAAGAAACTAAGAATAATAAAAACGGAGTATTTAACATCTGCTTAAATTATGGTGGTCAAGATGAAATAGTAGAAGCTACTAAAAAAATAGTAAGTGATGTAAAAGAAGGTAAAATAAAAATAGATGATATAAATAAAGATATGTATAACAGTTATTTATTTAATGATTTACCACCAATAGATTTAATGATAAGAACTAGTGGGGAATATAGAATAAGTAATTTTATGTTATGGCAAATGGCGTATGCAGAGCTTTATTTTACAGACGTTTTATGGCCTGATTTTGATGAAAAAGAACTAGATAAGGCAATTGATTCATTTAATAAAAGAGACAGAAGATTTGGAGGAGTAAAGAAGTAGATATGCTTCTTTTTCTTTTGCATAAAAAAAGTAGAAACATACTTTGTTTCTACTTAATGTAACCATTGGTTTTAAATCTTTCTATTGTATCTTCCTTACTTGTTTCTCCAACTATTCTGTTTAAGGTTGTCTCTTCTTCTCCCTTTGTTATAAAAGCAATAGTAGGAGTACCAGATATACTTAAATATTCATTAAATTCATTATATTCTTTTTTACTTAATTTACTATTATCTAAGTGATATATAGTTATTTTATATTCTTTTAAAACACTTTTTAAAGTAGGTAAGTAAGATATGCAGTGTGAGCAGTTTTCATTACCAACATAAAGAGCAAAGGTCTCTTTATTAGCCATTTTTTCTTTAAAATCATCAAGGGATATTTCTTTTATATATTTATCACTTGATGTACATCCTGTTAATAATATTACTAGCATAAATATAAGTATTATACTTTTAAAAATTTTTTTCATAAAAATCACCTGTAATAATTTTATCACTTATTTTTTTATTTAACAATAAAAATGTTTTGTATTAGTCGTTTTGTGTCTATATTTGTTTAATGAAAAATAGGTATTCTTGTAAACTATCCGTAAATAAGTGGTTTACTTTTTTCTTTTAAATAGTTATAATTAGATTAATAAGGAGAGTGGATATGAAAAATATAATAGATTATTTTAAGGATAAAATATACTATATTATGGGTGGAACTATTATAGTAATTATTTTACTTGTATTAATTAGTTCTTGTTCTAGTTCTGGCGGAAGTTACGAGTCAATAGAACAAAAGATGGTTAGTGCTGCTAAAAATTATTATGCTTCTCATGAAAAGAATCTTCCGAAAGAGGAAAATGGCACTGTTAAAGTTACAATAAATACTTTAATAGAAGCAGAATTATTAAAGGAAGTAAAAGATCCAAAGAATAAAGATCAAGATTGTTCTGGGTACGTAGAAGTAACCAAAGTAGGAAAAGAGTATTCTTATACACCATTTTTGGTATGTAAAGGTAACTATGAGCCAAAATATTTAACGGACATAGTAAAACAATCTAAACAAGACGAATATGGAAACGGTGTTTATGAAATGGGTGGTGAGTACATTTACCGCGGTGATGATGTTAAGAACTATGTATCATTTAATAATCAATTATGGAGAATAGTTAAAGTTGATAGTGAAGGAGATATAAAGCTTGTTTTGGCTAAATCTGATCGTAATAAAGTATATTCTTGGGATGATGCTTATAATGCAACGGTTGAAAAAAGCTATGGTGTTACTACTGATTATCTTCATGCTAATATTAGAAAAGTATTAAATGAATATTATAAAAGCAATTTTGATAAAGATGCAAAAGCTAAGATAGTATCAAAAAACTTATGTATAGGAAAATATTCAGTATCAGATGACTTTAGTGATGATTTTAGTTCTGAAAAAGAATGTTCGTTAATTAAAGAAAATGAAAAAATTGGATTATTGACTGCAAATGACTATCATTTAGCAAGTCTAGATTCCTCTTGCTCTAAACTTCTTGATGAAGATTGTATTAATAGAAATTATTTATCAAATGAAGATGGAATTAGCACGTGGCTTTTAAATAGCACTTCCGAAACCACCTATAAAGCTTTATTTTTGTCTGAAAGTATAAGTGAGTCTTATGCTAATGAAAAAAGATTTATAAATCCTGTTATAAATTTAAATGATAGGATAATAATAGTTAATGGTAAGGGAAGTGAAAATAATCCATATATTGTAAAGTGATGAAAAATTAATTGACAAAACTGCATGAATACAATATAATTAGATTATATTAATGATTAGGAGGATGTTTATATGTTTGTTTTAGCTGATTGTAATGGGCTTGAAGCTGTTGTTTCAGTTGTAAAGTTTATATTAAAAATTATTCAATGGGTTGTTCCAATAATATTAATTGTTTTGGGAACTATCGACTTAGTAAAGGCTGTTGTAGCTGGTAAAGATGATGATATTAAAAAGCATCAACAAACACTTATTAAAAGAATTATTGCGGCTGTTATAGTATTTTTAATTCCTATGCTTGTTTCTATTTTAATGGGTTGGATAGGTAATGATGATTGGAAAACTTGCTGGAAAAACGCAGATGGTAGTATAAATTCATTGTTTAATAGCAGTAACAATTATGGCGTTAGTGATAAATAAAAACCTTTTATAGGTTTTTTTTTTCTTAAAAAAATGTTATTATAGTTATATATGAGAGTAGATATGGTGAAGAGGTGTTAAAATGAATAAGAAAATAATGTTGTTTTTTGCAGTATGCTTAGTAATATTACCTGTTAATATTAAGGCTGCTAAAGTTGATTCAAACAAAGTAGATAGTAAATATGCCGTAACGATTGGTTCTGTAGAGTGCAAAAAGAAAAAATGTCAATTTAATAATGTTAGAGGAGGAAGTGGTGTTGCTAAGGCTAGAATTACTATGTATTCTGATAGTTCCACAAACAAAGAGTTATCCTCTGGAGAAGTAAAAAAAGGAATTAATGACGGCGGTGGTAATGAAGTAATATCAAATGATGCCATAGGTGGTGAAAATGATAAGAAATATACCTATTATGTAGTTGTAAGTTCTTGTACAGGTTCAACAAAAAGTACTTGTAGTAATGGCGACTGGATGTATCAATATTTATATAAGTTAGAGTTTACTCAAGGTAAAAAATATTCGAAGGCTAAATTGACACTTTCCCAAGTTGATCAAACTAGTGATTCTAAGGTGTCGGATAAGGCTGAGGTTGTAGAGGAAGGTGCAACAATGAAGAATTTGACTCCTACAGACAGAAACGTTGCTGATATTATGAAAGACGATTGTGATAATAACTTAAAAGAAATAATAAAAAAATATTGGAAATGGGTAATGTTTTTAACACCGATATTATTAATTGTTATGATAACTCTTGATTTTTTAAAGGCAATGACATCTGGTGATTCAGATTCTATAAAAAAGAGTAGCAATGACGCCTTTAAAAGGGTAATTGCTGCAATTGTTTTAATAATGTTACCTTGGGCTTTATCTGTTATTTTTGGATGGTTTGGTTTAAATATTTGTTTTTAGGAGGAAAAAATGCTTAATATATTGATAAATTGGGGCTCTCCGTTTAGAGCTATAGCGGTAATGATTGATTCAGTTGCTTTTACACTTATAGATCAAGCTTATAATGTAATAGTGGCGTTTTCAAGTGCATCGCTTTTTAAGGACGAAACAATACAATCAGTAATGAATAATACATATATTGTAATTGGTATATTTGCGTTATTTAGAATAGCTATGTTACTCGTAAATGCAATTATAAATCCAGATAAATTAAATGAAAAAGGAAACGGTTTGGGAAATGTTTTAGCAAATCTTATTGTTATGTTTGTTATGCTTATAATGGTGCCAATACTTTTTAAAGAAGCTTATTCATTACAAGAAACTATTGTAAGCGGCAATTATATACAAAAAATATTTTTGAATTCCGATTCTTTAGATAATATTAATCCTGGTGATACAATGAGAAGTATAGCAATAGGTTCACTTATTACTATTGATGAAGAAGCTCAAAAACAATATAAGGCTGGAAATTGCTCAAAAAATTGTAATAAGGCAATAGAATCATATAATGATATGGCAAAAAAAAATAATTTTGAGTTTGCTAAATTAGGAAAATATATAGGTGTAACAATAAAAGATGATGATGGAAACACCGTTTATGTTTATAATTATATGTTTGTGTTAACATTTCTTTGTGGCGCGGCAATAACGTATGTATTATTTAGTTTTGGTATTGACATAGCTGTTCGTATGGTAGAGCTTGCTATCTTACAAATTTTGGCACCTATGTTTATTGCAACTTATATAGATCCAAAATCTGCAAAAACAGGTCCCTTTCATAAGTGGCTTACAACTGTTGGAAAGACATATGCTAGTTTGTTTATAAAGCTTGCTGCTTTATCGTTGATGCTATTATTTGTAAGTTTATTAAATGGTGGTTTAAAACAAGATATTCATGGATTTAATAAATTAATTTTGCTTTTTGCCATCCTTATCTTTGCAAAAAAAGCACCTTCTTGGATTGGTGGAATGATAGGTGTTGAAGGAGAGGGACTAGGAGGACTTGGAATTGGCAAAAAACTTAAAGATGGTTTATCATTGCTTGATAACCCTGTTACTAGAACAGCCGCTGGGTTTGCCGGGGCTGCTATAGGAAATAGATTAGCAAATATAAGAAGAACAAAAGCTCTTAAAAAAGAAGCCGGGGTAGATGGCCGAAAGAATAGAAGAGCAAAAAAACAAGAGATAATGAGGGATGGCTGGTCGGATAAGGATGGCAATAAAATCACAGGGAAAGGTGCTTATTCAGCTTACTTAAAAGATAAAGGATTAAATATGGGTGCTAAGATCATGAGAAATATTATCGGTATGGGAAATGCAATGATTTCTGGAGCAAAAGGTGGAAAAGATGCTGGAAACTTTATTGGTGCTATAAAAGGTGGCGTAAAAGCTTCTGGAGAATTCGCTCACAGTAAGGGTATGAATGAACAAGGATTAATCAGTAAGGGCATTGAACGGGTTTCTGGTATTGGACAAAAAATGAACCAAATTGCTTATGGAAGTGGCGCTGATATATATGACAAAAACGAAGAGGCTAAAAAGATTCAAAATAGAAAAGATTGGTATACAGAAGATGCCTTGAAACGCATGGGTGGTGCTGAAAATAAAAACTTGGCCGGTGGAACCGGGGGAGTTATGGATGCAATTACGGATGCGAATGGAGTTAGGGCTATTACTGATGATGACGCTTATGCAATGATAAGAGCTCGTGGAGAGGGAATAAGTGTTGATAAGATAAAATATGATGGTGATGGTAATCTTCAAATTGAAGGTATTTCTGATCTAAAAAAATATAGTTCCGAAGCTCGGAATATGGTAACTCCAACTGGTGCTGCTCATCTCGATGAATTATTTAATAAGTCTCAAACTAATGTAATCAATGAATACAAAGCTAATCAGGAAACTATCAATAATGGAGCGCAAAATCTTAATTCAACTAATGAAACCGTTTCAAGACTTCTTGAAGGATTTGGGGCAGTTAGAGATGGTTTTTCTAGAAATGCTAAAACAGGTGCGATGGAAATTACTGGTGTAGACGGCGCAGGTATAGTCATAGATCCTAGAAATTTAAAATCCTCTTTGAATGGTTTGGAAATGAAAACAAACCAGGATTTTCTGAATGCTAAAAATGAACATGGAGCAGGAAGAATGACTGATGAAGCTTTTAGAGAATCTACAGAAAGAGCATCTAGAATTCAAAGTTTTGTTAATGATATAAAAAATGATAGTTCGATTTCACAGCAAATGGAAATTCAAAGTCAATTAACAACAACTATAGATGAAATAATCAAAAGACAAAAAGTATTAAAGCCTACTTATGATTATATTGGTGCTGAAAAAAATGAAAATGGAAACTATGAGCCAAAACCATTAACTATGGAACAAAAGCTAGAAAAATTAGCTTTGGATCAGGATAAATTTTCTAAGAGAGTTAAGGGTATTGAACAAAAGAAGGAAGAAAGTAGCAAATAGAAAGGGGAACGTTATTTATGAATAATGGACAATATTTAATAGCAGCAAACTCTAAAAGAGGTCAGTTAATATTTAATATTTTTAGACCTATTGATTTAATAATTGCAGGTATAGGAGGATTTATAACGTTGGTACTATTTTTGATAATTCAACCGGATAGTTTATTACCAGGTATCATTACTTTACTTCCTCTTCTTACTTGTGCCTTTTTGGTAATGCCTATACCAAATTATCACAACGTATTATGTGTATTACAAAATGTATATAATTTCTATTTTGTTGATAGAAATCAATTGATATGGAGAGGATGGTGTGCTAAAGATGAGTTCAAAGACTAGTGGAACTACAGAAAGTTTTGTACCTGTAAGAGCTATTATGAATAACATGATAGAACTTGACAATGGAATGAAGGTAGCGGGTGTTAAAGTCGCTCCTAAAAATATATTTATAATGGAGGAAAATGATCAATTTGGTGTTATAGATGGGTTAAAAGACTTTTATAATACTTTGGATTTTGAATTTTGGCTTGTTATAGCGGATAGACCTGTTGATATATCTGTTTATATTGCAGAACTTCAAATGATGTATAATCAGGCTCAAAATCCTATAATTAGAAAAATTATAAATCAGGACTTAAGTAAGGCAGAAGATTTTAATGATGATGTTTCTGATATAGAATTTTATTTCTTATTTAAAGAAAAGAATGTTGAGATTGTTCAAAAGAAAATACGTCTAATGATTAATGGACTTGCTAATGCAGGCTTAGCATCTAGTCAAGCAAATAATGAGGATTTAAGAAGTATATTAGATAATTTCTTAAATGGTGGACAAAAAACTGAGTTTGGGACGGTGTTAGCATAATGAGTATAATGAATATAAAGAAGGAGCTAGCTCCTAAGGGATTGGAATTTCATCCAGCCGATTTTGTAATAAGTGATAAATGGTGTACGATTTTTACAATTGTATCATTTCCAAAATGGATAGCACCTGGTTTTTTATCAAACATAACTTCTAATTCAGGAGTGAAGGTTGTAATAAAACATATACCACTTCCTTTTTCTGTAATGTCTAAAATGTTAAATAAACAATTAGCAGAATTAAAGGCTAATTATGAGAAGGAAAATGATAAAACAGCACAAGAACAATTAAGACAAGATTATGATTCATTAAACGATTTTATTCAAATGATTACCACTAATCAATCTAAGATTTTTGATTTTCAAATGCATGTTGTTGTAACTGCAGATTCTAAGGAAGAATTGGAACAAAAGAAACTTCAAATAAAGAATTATTTAACTGCGATGGAATTAAGAGCAATACCACTTAGATTTGAGCAAAGAAAGGTATTGAAATCAATGCTTCCTATATTTCCAAAACAAGATATAGAAGATCAAATAGGAACGCCAATAACATCTCCAACGATTGCAGCTATGTATCCATTTATTTTCGATAGTCTAAAAGATCCAGGACCAGCTTGTCTTCTTGGTACAGATTTTTCTGGTGGAGTTGTTTTATTTAATCAGTTCTTATATCAAACAAGAAAAGAATTTAATAGAAATAATGCTAATATGATTATATTAGGTACTACTGGTAGTGGTAAATCTACTGCAGCGAAATTATTACTTAGAACATATATTAGAAATGGATACAAGACGGTAGTAATAGATCCTGAAGGTGAGTTAGAGGAAATGGCTTCAAGAATGCAAGGAGATTTTATTGACTTAGGCAAGGGTGGTCAGTTTGGTATGATCAATCCTCTTGAAGTAATATTAGAGGCAGATGAGGAAGAATTAAAAGATGGACTTGGATACACAGTTCTTACAAAAACATTACAATTCTTAAAAGCATTTATGAAGTATTATGATCCAACTATTACTGAAGATGTTCTTACTATGTTTAGTGAAATGGCACAGCTTACTTATCAGAGATTCGGAATATCATTTGAAACAGATTTTTCTAATTTAAGATCAGAACAATATCCAACGTTCTCAGATCTTTATGAAACTTTAACTAGAAGACTTGAAGCATATGGAGATCAAGTTACTCACGAACGTGATATACTAGAAAGACTAGAACTTAAAATAAGACCACTTGTTAAGGAATTGAAGTTCTATTTTGATGGACACACTACTATAAGGCCTATGTCAAAGTTTATTGTATTTAATATAAGGGACTTAATGAATGCTGATGAAAATATCAGAAATGCATTATTCTTTAATATTTTAAAATACGCATGGAGTCATTGTTTAGATAGATCAATTAATACAATATTAATGGTAGATGAGGCTCATATATTGTTATCTGGAAACAATACTTTGGGTGCGGACTTTTTAGCACAGATACAAAGACGTGCAAGAAAGTATAACAGTGGAACTTTATTTATAACACAACAACCAAGTGATTTTGCTGATCCAGCTGTTATTACACAAGGTAAAGCGATATTTGATAATGCTTCTTATTATTTAATAATGGGGTTAAAGAAACAAGGGGCCGAAGATTTATCTTTGTTAATAGATTTAAATGATCAAGAAAAAGAAAGTATAAAGAAATATAATCAAGGTGAAGCTTTGTTTGTATGTGGAAGCAGAAGAATGCGTATAGATGTTGTGTTAACGGAAGCCGAATTGGATTCGTTTGGATCTGGAGGAGGCTTATAAGATGCCATTTGGTATCTTTTTTTTTAAAACCTAATATGTTATAATTATTTTATATTATATAGGTGGTGGTGTTATGGAATCTAATAATAAAAATGATATTGGTACAAATGAAAATAGATATGTAAGTTACTTTGGAAGTAAGAGTAATAATACTAAAAATGATGCGGAAAAAAATAATTTTGATTTAGAAATAGAAGATTTGACATTAGAGGATGGAAAAATAAAGTCTGATGTAAATGATACAAATGAAACTGGTGAAGTTTCACAGCAAAATGCTGTTGATTCATTAAATGACAATAATATAGATTCATCATCAGATAAAGAAAACACCGAATCATCTTCTGGTGAAAGCAGTAATCAATCTAATGATTTATCACAAGAAAGCAGTGGTGATGAAACGGATACCTCTTCAGAAGACACAGATAGTAATTCAAGTGAAAATAATGTTGATGAAAATACTTCACAAGATAAAAATGATAAAACTGATGATGACAAAAAAAACGAGTCAGAAAACGATAAAAATGATGACAAAAAATCAAAAGACGATAAAAATGATAGTGAAAATAACACTAATTCCAAGCAAAAAAATAATAATTCTCCAGAGAAAAACGAACAAAATAATAAACCGGATGGGCAAAATAATAACGAAAATCAAAATACACCAAATAATCAAAATAATAATAATAAAAATAACACCAATCAAAATGTTCCACAAAGACCTAAACAAGATACTGCTATCGATAAGAAAAGAAACAATGCAAAGGAAAAACAAAATCGTAATCCTAACAAAGGTGGTAGTGGAGTAAAAGACAAATTAAAAAATGGTGCAAAAAATAGGATGAAAAATGCTGCAAGAAACGTGGCTAATAATTCTGAAATAGGGCAAAAAATAAACAATGCAAAAGATAAAATAGACAGAGCTAAAAACGTAGCTGATACAGCAAAAAAGACTGCTAAGGCCGCAAAAAAAGCTACTAAAGCAGTCGCAAAGGTAGGAAAGGCAGCAGCCAAGGCAGCTAAAGGATTAATTGACTTATTTATCTCTACACTTCCTTGGAGTGCCATAATTCTTGCAATAGTAATATTATTTATATTTTTAATTATTTTATTTTCATCACTTTCTAGTGGAATAGGCGGAGATGTTAATGAAGATGAAGAATTATCAGAATACTCTGAAGTTGATAAAACAACTTTAAAAGAATTACAAAAATTAGCTGATAGATATCCAAACTCAGATCCAGCATTGGCAATGGCAACAGTCTTATATCCATATATGGATACTTTATGGGGCGGAGATGTTAATGCTTTAATTGGAGCTGCGGATAGTAGTTCTGATTCTGATAAAGAGGAAGAAGAGACAGATGAGGAAAAAGAAGAAGACTCAGATGTTGGAAGTGACATAAATAAAGAAGATGGTACTGTTTCGGATGATGATTTATATCTTGAACCATTTCAAAGGAGAAGTGTAAGAAGAAAGTTTAAAAAAGTTTTAAAAAAAATTGAAGGCAAAACAAATTACGTATCAAGTAGAACTAATGGTGGAAGCGGTGGAACATCACTTTCTACTCACGGAAATTATTCTGGAATTAAGTATAATTTAACAAGCAGTGAGTTGACGTGGATTGCTAAGTTATGTCAGCAAGAACAAGGTAGTGCTGAGGGTGCCGCTGCGGAAGCTTCATTAATTGCCAATAAATATGAAATATCAGGATCTAATTTGGGAATTTATAAATACGTTAGAAATAGTAGTTGGTGGAATCTAAGTGTCAGCATGTCTAAACCATCACAATCAGTTATGGAAGCTGTTAAAGACGTGTTGGTAAATGGTAATAGAGTTTTCCCAAACTATGTAAATGAACATGACTGCATCGATTGTGGAAGATATGGGCTTGATATAGTAAAAATAAAAACGGATAATAAGGTAATTACGAATCATTCAGAATTGAAAAACCATAGTAATTACGTACAAGATAAAACTGTAATATATAATAAATATGGTAGTATTTATACATTCTTTTCATTTCCGACAAGTACTTCAGATCCTTTCGGCTATACTCAGAAAGCATATAATAAAATGACTAAAGGAAATACTACTGAAACGGCTTCTGAAGAGATATCAGCAGAATCTGCTTCTAGCACAAATACTTCTTCTAGTAACGATGATGATGAACTTGGAACTACAATTGATTATAGTGAAGAGTTATATGATGCATTAAATGAATATTTTGATTGGGATAAGGGATATTGGACTTATTCAGGAACTGATTTCAATGGTTATAAAAAAATGTTTAAATCAGTAGACGATGATAAAAAAGATGAGCTTGCAAGAGCTATAGTTGAAGATCTTATGGAAAAGAAAAGCTGGTTTATTGATTACTTCTATGCTAATAAATCTTGTTCGTCTTCTTACCAATCGGCTGGTACTGTTGAAGTTAATGATTTACTAAAAGGAAATATTTTGGTAGACGTAAAAGTTTCTAGTTGTGGTTCTTCACAAAAAGTTGGTGATTGTGAGAGTATGTATGATACACCAATAACACTTGAAAAATATGTTAAGGGTGTTGCTTATGAAGAATATTCAACAACTGATATAGAAAAAATGAAAGCACAAATGTTAGCGGCTAAAAGTTATACTCTAGGTAGAAGAAGCGCTACTGTTGATTCCAATGGTAACTATGTTATCCAAATGAAAGCAAATACTGGTGATCAAGAATATTGTGATATAGATTTAGGATGTAAAAGTGGAAAAACAGTAGTAGGTGAACATAGTAGAAAAAGAGATGCAGTAGATGATGCAACTAGAAAAAAAATGGATGAAGCATGGGGCGCTGTTGCAAATTTATATATTTATAATACTGAAAAGAAGACGACAGCAGGTTCTTTTTGCCAAAGTAGAACAGGAGACTGCGATACTTGCCAAAAAGGAACTTGTTTATCTCATGAGGAACTAGATAAGTATAAAGGTACTGATTTTATGTCTATAATAGGGGATCAATATAGTTCATATGAAGTTATAAACATGGATGAGGGTGTTGGTAACTTGCTAGTTTCATCTGGTCTAATTTGTTCTGGAACAAATATTGATGGATCATGTGGTTTACCAGACGATAATTTTAAATATTACAGTCAAAAGGATTATACAACTTCATTTTGTAATAGAAATGACGCAACAATTGCATCTTCAGGATGTGGAGTAACATCAATGGCTATGGTAATTGCAAACTTAACTGATAATACTAATATAACACCTGAGGATACTATGAAAGAAGCTTCTGATGGACACTATTGCGGTACTGGAATAGATGGAACAAATGCTGGATATTTTTCAGTAGCTGCTAAAAAATATGGACTAACATATAAAGCATTGTCTGTTGATAAAAAAGGAGTGGAAGATGCTGAAAATATATTAAGAAGTGGTGGTTTAATAATCGCAAATGTTAATTCAAACAGTCCTTTTACATCAGCAGGTCATTACATAGTTATAAGAAAAATTGGCTCTGATGGAAAAGTATATGTTGGTGATCCAAACCATAAAGAACTTAATAATGAACCATATGATTTATCAAGTTTTATTAATGGATGGATTTCTAGTGGACATGCATGGTATGGTTTTACTAGTAATAAATCAAAGGATATAGTAGCTAAGTATTGTACGTCAGCGGCCTTTGGTAATACAAACGGAAAATTTGCAAGTAATACTCGTAGTAATGGTGATCATACGGGTCAATGTATAGTATATGTTGAAAAAAGAGCTGTAGAAATAATAGATTCTGCAACAGTTGGTTATGAGAAAAAATCGGATAGGAGTAAATATAAAAGGGTATGGAGTGAAGAAGGATTCGGATGTGCTAAATATGCACTTTTAGATGGATCTAAAGCCACTAAAATGAAGAAATTATTTAATTATAGTGGTGATGTTACTAAACCTCAAGCAGGGGCAGTAATCGTTTGGAATGGAACAAAAAATAACTGTGGCGGAGAACCAGCAGGACACGTGGCAGTGATAGAAGAAGTTAAAGATAATGGTAACGTTATAGTAAGTCAAAGCAATTGGTGTAGCAATTGCGAAAAATTCAGTAGAAATGAATTAACACAAAAACAAATAAAAAATTATGGTGGAAATCACCCATTTATAGGATATATATATTTACTTCAACCAAAATAGGAGGATACTATGAAAAATATATTTAAGATTGTAATTGCAGCGTTATTTATAACTATTTTATCTGGATGCACATTAGAAGAAAATATAACAATTGAAAATAGTGGTGCAACTGATGAAAAAACTAAAATTTACGCTGATAATGAATATTATAATTTTCAAGAAAAACCAATTACAGAATATATTGAAGAAATTTTGACACCTTATGAAGAACGGTTAAATAGTGATGATTATAATTATAAAATATTTTCGGACATTGATAATTCTGGAGTAGAATTAAATAAGACTTTTGATGGTGTGTGTGAGTATTTTAATAACTCTGAGTTTATAAAACGTTTATATGGATCAGTTAATTGTACTGAGACGGATGATTATTATCAAATATCTTCCGTTTCTGGACTATTGACTGGTGGAACTGAATCAGATGGGTATATTTTAGATTTATATGATAAAGTTAGTTTTTCAATAGATACTATGTTTAAAATAACTGATAGCAATGCTGATAAGGTGAAAAATGATATATATACTTGGAACTTCGAAAAGTCGAATGCTGATAAAAATATCAATCTAAAAATAGCTAAAAATGATTTGATAGTAATAGAAAATAATGATTATGTTAAAGATGTAAAAAAAAGGAAAAACAACTCATTTATATTTACTATTTTAGGTGTTGGAGCTGGTATTATATTTATTTCATTAATCATATTTATATTATTTAAAAAATATAAAAGTAAAAGAATAGAATATTAGGAGATATATATGAAAAAAAATAAAATAGTCTTATTTTTATTTGTTGCTATGTTTGTTTTAAGCGGCTGCACAGCAAAATCTATTGTAGATGTTGATGCGTATGGAAAGGTTTCTGAAACTGTTACTGTAGAAGGAATTGCAGATGACATAAGTTATGACGATGAAATTGTAGATAAAGCAATCGAATCATCTTTAAACAAATATAAAGCTGTTCTTGATTTCAGAGGATATAGTAGAGAAAAAATATTGGATGATAAGTTTGCGGGAGCAAAATTAAATAAATCATATAAAAACATTTGCTCTTACTTTCAGGATACAGCATTTAATCAATATGTATTTAAACATATATCTTGTACTGAAACAGATGATTATTATGAAATACAAAATGATACTTCATATATTCCATACTGTAGTGATTGTAGTGATTGGCCATCCTTAGATGATGTTAGTTTAACTATAAATCTTCCTGTTGCAGCACTTGAAAATAATGCTGATGAAGTAAAAAATAATTCTTACATATGGCGTTTTGATCAATATACAAATGTTAATAAATCGTTTTATCTTAAAATTGATAAAAGTGCACTTTCCAAAAGAGAAAAAAAGGAAAATTTAAAAAATAATATTCTAAGTGGTTCTAGGGTTGTAGGAATAATAATTTTTTTAGTCGTATTATTGATTGCTATTATTAGCTTTACCATAAAAATGTACAAAAAGTATAAAGAAAATAAAATAGAATATTAGCAAAAATTATACCAAATACGTTAAATATTTGGTATAATATTTTTATATAGATAATTATTCTAGTTAAGGGGAGGCTTTAATATGAAGCTAAAATTTAGAGCAGAACATAAAGACATAGTGGCTTTTTTATGGGTTTGCTTACTGTTGCTTATAGTTGTCGCACTATGTATTGTTAATTTTTATCATGTTGCTGATGATGGAATTAGTACTACAAAAGAAACGGTAGGATTTACTTTTAATTTTATACCAGCGTTTTTCCCGCCTTATTTAGGTTACACAATTCTTTTTTGGATAGTTGCTATTGTTGCTTTAACGGCAAGTGTATCTAGTCATTTTTTTACAATGGAAAAAGGCTTTGGAATAGTACAAGGTAAAAAAGAAGATGGCTTTGGTAGATTTGCTAAGGAAGATGAATATAAAAAGTTTGAAAAAGTAGAGCCTGTTGAACTTACAGCAAAAGAAAGTACGGCAGCAGGTTTTCCACTTGTTTACGATAAAAAGAAAAATTTAGTATACGTAGATAATGGAGAAGCACACTCACTTGTTATTGGTGCTACTGGTTCAGGTAAAACTCAAATGGTAATTAATCCATTAGTTAATATTTTATCTAAAAAGGGTGAATCAATGGTTATTACCGATCCTAAGGGTGAAATATTTGAAAAGAATGGTGAAATGCTAAAGGATTTAGGATATGACGTTATAGTAGTTAACTTCCGTGATCCCCAAAATGGTAGTTGTTGGAATCCTTATACATTACCATATAAGTATTATAAAGAAGGTAATCAAGATAAAGCAAATGAACTTTTAAATGATATGGCTATTAACATAGCAACTGATGAGAAAGCTGATGATCCTTTCTGGACTAATTCAGCAGCCGACTATTTAACGGGTTTATCTCTTGGAATGTTTGAAGATGCACCAGAAGATGAAATAAGTATTTCAACGGTAAACTTAATGATAACGGTTGGTGAGGAAAAAGTTGGAGCATCAACTTACATTAAGGAATATTTTAAGTTTAAGGATCCTGCAAGTCCTGCTGCAATTAACGCATTAGGAACGGTAAACGCACCACAAGATACTAAAAACTCAGTACTTTCGGTATTAAAACAAAAAATAAAAGTGTTTGCTGTTACTCAAAATTTAGCAGAAATGTTATCACGTAGTGATTTTGATATGGAAACAATAGGTGAGAGAAAAACAGCAGTATTTATGATTATACAGGATGAAAAAACAACGTATCACGCACTTGCAACAATCTTTGTAAAACAATGTTATGAATCATTAATTGCAGTTGCACAAAGACATGGTGGTAAGCTTCCTGTTAGAACAAACTTCTTGCTTGATGAGTTTGCTAACATGCCTAAGTTTAAAGATATTACAACAATGATTACGGCAGCTCGTTCAAGACAAATAAGAATGACAATGATCATCCAAAACTTTGCACAGTTAAAACAAGTTTATGGTAATGAAGATGCTGAAACAATTCGTGGTAACTGTGGTAATATTTTATATTTGTTAACCGGTGAATTATCAGCGTTAGAGGAGATAAGTAAACTATGTGGTGATAAAATAGTAAAAGTAGGTAAGGATAAAAAAGAGGAAACAAGACCACTTATTACTGTTACTGAACTTCAAAGATTTAAGCAAGATGAAGTACTTATTTTAAAACATCGTCTTCCGCCACTTAGAACAAAGTTCTTACCATTTTGGAATACTGATTTCGGATATGGTAAAAATAATGCTGAAGTTCCACCTGCTAAGGTGACTTCTCATGAACAAAGAAAAATAAAATTATTTGATATAAGAGAATTTGTTAAGAAGAAAAAAGAAGAAAAGAGAAATGAATTATTTGGTGGTAGTGGGGCAGCAAATCCGTTTGGTGGAGGTATGACGCCTAACCCGTTTGGAGGAAATGCAAATCCGTTTGGGCAATCACCATTTACATCTCCATCAAATCCAAATCCTTTAGCAGCCTTTGGTGCTACTACTAGCATGCCATCAGCACCTTCACCACTTAATTCAGCCTCATCATCTAATAATAGTAGTGATGACTTAGATATTGATGCTATGATGAAAAAGATTGATGCTAGAATAGCAGAGTTAGAAGAAGAAGAAAAAAGAGAAAAAGAGGCTGAAGATAACGAACTTAAAGCATCAGAACAAAAGATGGTTGAAGAAAAAACTACTGATGTTAAAGACAGCAATGATAAACCAAGTTTAAATAATTCAACTATGGATAGTAATAAACTTGAATTTCCTTCATTTGATAGCAAGGATATATCAAACTTTGGAAATACAAATAGTGAAGCAAAACATGATATGTTTGATGATATGATTGAAGATTTATCTTTTGATGAACCTATTGATAAAAACGATGCTATCAAAGATGAAAATATCTTGAAGGATGATAAATCAGAAATTAAGGCTGAAGAGCTCATAAACAAGCAAGCTGCTGATAAAAATGGCAAATCTAATGTTTATAGAAATACTGAAGAAATAGATAAAATTATGAATACAAAAGATTCTTCAAAAGATGATGATGATTTCTTTGATGAATTCTTTGAATAAAAGCACATTAACGTTGTGCTTTTTTTCATATATTATAATGGTGATGTTATGCAAATTAAAATTAACGGAATAAAGAATAAAAAAAATATAATAGATATAAGAACAAGATTTGAATTTAATGAATTTAATATTGGAGGAAGAAATATTACAAGAATTAATTTACTTAGAAATCCAGAATATTATTTAGATAAAAATAATACATATTATATAGTTTGCAATAAAGGAACGGAAAGTTTATCTTGCACTAAAATACTTAATGCTCTTGGATATAATTGTTATAGTGTAGCAGGAGGAATTGATGATTTAAAGAAACTTTAAGGTTTCTTTTTTTATTGCAAAATATGACAGTTTTTTTAAAAATAATTCATATAATAGATGGCTAAACAAAAGAAAGGACTATGTTATGAATTATTATGAGAAAATAAAAAACGAATTAATAAATAATGAAGTATATAAAAAGGTAAAGGATTATTCGAAAAATAGAAGTGATTTAAATACGTATTACAAAGTTGGTAAATTATTAAATGATGCTGGAAAAAGTTATGGAGAAGGAATTATAAAGAAGTATTCTGATATGCTAACTAAAGAGTTAGGTAAGGGATATGGATTATCAAATTTAAAAAATATGAGAAGATTTTACAATATTGCAAAAAGCCAGACAGTGTCTGACCTTTTGAGTTGGAGTCATTATGTTGAACTTTTAAAAATAGATGATATAAATAAAATTAATTATTATATAAGAATAACAGAAGAACAAAACCTATCAGTAAGAAAGTTAAGGAAGCGTATAAAGTCTAGTGAATACGAAAGATTAGACGATAACACAAAAGAAAAACTAATTAATAAAGAAGAGATTAATGCTGGTGATTTAATAAAGGATCCAATACTTATAAGAAATAAGTTTGATACAAGTAAGATATCAGAAAAGATGCTTTTAGAAACTATTATGGATAATTTAGAAGAATTTTTAAGTGAGTTTGGTGATGGATATAGTTTTATAAAAAGTGGGTATCCAATAAAAATAGGTGATAGATATAACTATATAGATATGCTTTTATATAATATTTATGATAACTGTTATGCAGTAATAGAACTTAAGATAAACGAAATAAAAAAAGAACATATAGGACAAATAGAAACATATATGAACGTTATTGATAAAAATTTAAAAACTATTAATCAAAATCAAACCATTGGTATTATCGTGTGTAAAAAGAAAAATGGCTATTTATTTAAATACGTAACTAATAAAAAAATATATGAAAGAGAGTATGAATTAGTGTAAATCATACCATTTCATTTTAAATTTGTGATATACTTGTATATAGAATAGGGAGGCAAAACATATGGAATACTTAATAATAGGATTACTTATATTGATTATCATCTTAGTTATATTTTCAATATCTAAAAACATTAATGAAGGTAACATTACTGAACGTTTAGGTAAACTAGAAACTAATGTTATTAAAGAATTAGGAGAGTTTAAATCTGGTGTTAGCACTAATTTAAATAATGATTTTGAAAAACTTAACGATAGAATAGAACATAAACTTAATATGATAAATGATCACGTTAATGAAAGATTAGACGTTAATTTTGAAAAAACAAATAAAACATTTACATCTGTCTTAGAAAGATTATCAAAAATAGATGAAGCTCAAAAGAAAATTGATAGTTTATCAACCGATATTTTATCTTTACAATCTATTTTAACTGATAAGAAAACCAGGGGTATTTTTGGTGAGGTTAACTTAAAGCATATTTTGGTAAGCGTATTTGGTGAAAACAATGATAAAATATACAAACTTCAATATACTTTTGAAACAGGTGTGATAGCGGATTGTGTTTTATTTGCACCAGAACCACTTGGTATGGTTGCAATTGATTCTAAATTTCCACTTGATAACTATAGATTAATGATAGATAAAAAGGCCGGAATAGTAGAAAGGCAAAATGCTGAGAAAAACTTTAAATCAGATGTTAAAAAGCACATTGATGCAATTGCTAGCAAATACATAATTAAAGGTGTAACAAGCAATCAAGCAATAATGTTTTTACCAGCTGAGGCTATATTTGCAGAACTTAATGCATATCATCCAGATATAATAGACTATGCTTATAAAAAGAGGGTATGGCTTGCATCACCAACTACTTTAATGTCTACTCTAACAACTATTGAACTTGTTATTAAAAACATAGAAAAAGATAAATACACGAGCGTCATACATGAAGAATTAAATAAACTTTCTGTTGATTTTAAAAGATATAAAGAAAGATGGGATAAATTATCAAGAAGTATTGATGCGGTAAGTAGAGATGCTAATGACATTCATATAACAACGGATAAAATCTCAAAAAGATTTGATGTCATTAATAACGTTGATACTAAAAAACTTACAAATAATGATGAATAATAAAAAGGATTAACATTTAAGTTTAATCCTTTTTTGATATTTTTATAATCATATTTATATCATCATCATTTGCCATAACGTTTTTATGAAATTTTCCACATTTTTCGCATTCATAAATTATCTTATACGTATTTTTAAATTTTTCAATATCTATAGGCTTTAACAATCCTAAACAATCATTTAGTCTATCCCCAGGATTTATATCTAAGTGTTTAGAATATAAGCAATATGGACAGTGGTCTCTTGCGGTATAATTTAATTTTTCTACTATCTTACCACAATTTTCACAAACAAAAGATTCATCTTTCATTGTAAATTTTTTCATAACAAATCACCAAGATAAATTATAACACGTATTTTAAATTATGTCTAAATATGTTATAATTACTTATGAAATTAGGTGATTATAGTGAATATTAGTGATAAATACGTAGTAACAATAGATAATTTTGATGGTCCATTAGACCTTTTATTACACCTAATAAAAGAACAAGATATTGATATTTATGATATAAAAATAGAAGATATAACAAAACAATATCTAGATTACATAAGACATATGAAAGAACTTAATTTAGAAATTGCTAGTGAATATTTAGTTATGGCATCTGAACTTATAGAGATGAAATCAAAAATGCTTCTTCCTAAAAAGAAGGAAAAAGAAGATGATGATTATGAGGAAGATCCTAGAGAATTATTAATTGAAAGATTACTTGCTTATAAAAGATATAAGGAAGTAACTAGTGAATTTAAAGATTTAGAGCTAACTAGAAAAATGGTGTTTACCAGGGAACCTGATAATTTAAATCGTTATGTAAAAGAAGATGAAAATAGTGAAGAGCTTGGAGTTGCTGACCTAATAGATGCTTTTAACAATCTTTTAAAAAGAAAAGAACTTGATAGGCCTATTGCAACTAAAATAACAAAAAAAGAATTATCAGTGACTGAGAAAGTTAATAAGATAAAAAATATATTAAGAAATAAAAAGAAAATTAATTTTGAAGATATTTTTGAAGTATCAACTAAGGAAGAGGTAATAATAAGCTTTTTATCGGTTTTAGAAATGGTAAAAAAAGATGAAATATTATTGACTCAAGAAGGAAATTTTAAAAACATAGTTATTTCTTTAAAAGAAGGAGAATAAAATGAAAATAGGAGTACTTGAAGGGTTACTTTTTGTAACTGGTGATGATGGTCTTTCTTTAGAGGACGTTGTAAAGTTACTTGAAGTATCAAAAGATGAAGCTTTAAAATTATTAGAACAATATAAAAAATCTCTTGAGTTTGAAAATAGGGGATTAAAACTAGTTTATTTAGGTAATAAATATAAATTAACGACTAAGGAAGAGCATAAAAAATATTATGAATTACTAGTTGATAAAACCGTAAGTGGAAGTCTTTCTCAATCAGCATTAGAAACTCTTGCAATAATTGCATATAATGAACCTATAACAGTTGGTCAAATAGATGAGATAAGAGGTGTATCTTCAAGAGATATGGTTCGTAAATTACTATTTAAAGGACTAATAGATGTAGCAGGTAAAAGTGATTTGCCAGGAAAACCTATGCTTTATAAAACAACTAATAAATTTTTGGATTACTTTAATTTATCATCAAAAGATGAACTTCCTGAAATTAATATGAATGAAGAAATATCAGAGGAAGAAAAGGATCTATTTATATCAAGATATAAAGAAGAAAAAAAGTAAGGAGATGATTGTATGTATATTTTGATTATTATAGTTATAATATTATTGCTTTTGTCTGTAAGACAAATCAATGAGTATGAAAGAGGAGTTAAATTTACTTTAGGAAAGTTTAGTAAAATAATGAATCCAGGTTGGAGAATAGTAGTACCTATTTTTCAAAACTATAAAAAGGTAGATATAAGAACAAAAGCGGTAGATGTTCCAGAACAGGATGCTATAACTAAAGATAATGTATCAGTAAGAATTAATGCAGTAATTTATTATAAGGTATTTGATGCATCAAAGGCGGTTTTAGAAGTGGAAAACTTCTACTTTGCAGTAGGACAGCTTGCTCAAACTACTATGCGTAATGCAGTTGGTTCTGTTTCATTAGATGAGTTATTAAGTGAAAGAGATAAGATATCGGAAGAAATTTGTAATATAATTGATAAGGCAACTGATCCTTGGGGAATAAAAGTTGAAAACGTTGAACTAAAAGATGTTTCTCTTCCAGAAGAAATGAAGAGGGTAATTGCAAGAGTTGCTGAAGCAGAAAGAGAAAAAGAAGCAGTTATTACTAAAGCTAAGGGAGAGGTTGAAGCATCTGAAAATTTAGCTAAGGCAGCAAATTTAATGAGTGCGACTCCAGGTGCAATGCATTTAAGAACTTTATCAACTTTATGTGATATATCATCTGATCAGTCTAATACAGTTGTATTTGCATTGCCAGTTGAAGTATTAAAGAGTTTTGAAGGAAAATCTTTAAGTGAAGAAAAGATAGAAGCAGTTGTAAAAAAGATAAATAACAAAAATAAAAAATAATTCATTCAGCGTGAATTATTTTTTTCTTTATTAGCTTTTTTTCTCCTTTTTAACATATCGTTAAATATATCATCAAAAGATGAATTCATACATTTTTGACATAGGTTAATTAGTATGGCAGGTGTGAAGTCTTTTTTTTCACTCAATTTAATTTCTTCTTCTAAAATATCATATTTTTTACCATTTAGGTTGTTTTTATCTTTTTTTAATAAAAATAAATAAAGTTTAGGATATATAATGTCTAAAAGCTCATTCCATTCCTTATCTTTTGAAATTAAGCAGGCTTCTTTATAAGTTAATTCAGATAGTTTGGATGCTTTTAGGCTATCTATATATTCTTTTTCTTTTAATGTTATTATTAAATTTATATCTTTATTAAATTCTTCTAAAATGATCTTTTTGTAACTATTATCAAGCCTTTTTGGATCATGACCAATTATAGAATTTATGTGTTTTGAGGCAATATAGTTTTTTTCCAAAGTATTTTTTGCATTGTTATATGCTTCCTCATTTTTTTCTCTTTCTTTTAAGGAATATGAAAAATTAGTTCCAATTGCTTTTGATAGAGCCTTTATTAGTTCGTTATAATTTTCTTTTTGAGCACTTAAAAAATCTTTTAATTCCATTTCGTTTATCCATAATAAATTATCATTGTTTTTCTTAAATTCATCTTTATTATATGGCTCTTCAGAGTAGTAATATAAAGTATTACCACAACTAAATTTATATATAAAATATTCATCCTTTGTTTTTAATTTATATTTTTCTTTTAATGCTTTTTTTAAAAACTCTTTATAATTTATATTATCATTACACGTAAAAGAAGGTAAGTCATACTTTCCATCATTATCTAGTAGTAAAATTTCTTTATTTGAATTAAATGAAATTACTTTTAACGTTTTCATCCTATTTCTCCTTTTGATTTATTTTAGCATAAATCCTATAAAAAAAACAAACCATTTTAAGTAATGGTTTGTTTATTTTTAAATGGTACCGGTAGTCGGGCTTGAACCGACATGGTATTACTACCACTAGATTTTGAGTCTAGCGCGTCTACCAATTCCGCCATACCGGCATCAATAATAGAATTATATCATATTTATTATCATTTTTCTATAAAGTTTTTAAAAAATAATGATATAATTAATAAAGAGGTGAATTGATATGAAATATTATTGCATAGGTATTAAAGGATCTGGTATGGCAACTCTTGCAGAAATACTTTTTGATTTAGGACATGAAGTATCAGGTTATGATGATTATAAAGAACATAAATTTACGCAAGAAGGTTTAGATAAACGTGGTATTAAAATATATTATGATAGTACGCATGATATTCCAAAAGATACGATAGTAACTTATTCTAAGGCTTTTAGTGTGGATCATCCAGAAATAAAAAGAGTTAAAAGCTTGGGCTTAAAAATAATTGCTTATAATGAATTATTAGGTAAATTAAGTAGTGAATTTAAAACTATTGGTGTTTCTGGAACTCACGGAAAAACAACAACATCAACCATGATCTCACATGTTTTAGGAGAAACTAAGGGATGTAATTATTTTATTGGTGATGGGTCAGGCTTTGCTGATAGGAAAAATGAGTTATTTACCCTTGAATCTTGTGAATTTAACAGACACTTTTTAGCATATCATCCATATTATGCCATTGTAACAAACATAGAACTTGAGCATACGGAATGTTATAAAGATATAGATGAAATTATAAAAACATTTGAAGAATTTGCTAATAAAGCACATCACGTAATAGCGTGCGGTGATGATAAAAACGTAAGAAAAATGAATTTAAAAAATGATGTTACTTACTATGGTTTTGATGATTGCAACGACGTTGTATGTAAAAACGTTACTTTAGATGAAAACGGAAGTAAATTTGATGTTTATATAAAAGGAGAATTATACGGACACTTTGATATTCCACTATTTGGTAACCATATGATATTAAATGCATTAGCGTGCATTACGGTTTGCAATATGGAAGGAGTAGATAATGAAAAGATTCACACTTTACTTCATACTTTTAAAAATGCAAAAAGAAGGTTTAAAGAAAAAAAGTTTGGAAGTGTAGTTACAATTGATGATTATGCTCACCATCCAACAGAAATTAAAGTTACAATACAATCAGCTAGACAAAAGTATCCAAATAAGGAAATAGTAGCAGTATTTTTACCTAATACATATTCTAGAACTAAAGCTTTAATGAGTGATTTTATAAGTGCTCTTAAAACCGCTGATAAAGCATACGTTATGGATATACACTGTGATAGGGAAAGAAAGGAAGATTATCCTGGAGTTTCAAGTGATGAAATAATTAAGAATGTTCCTAACGCAGAAAAAATATCACTTGATACAGTAGATAAGTTATTAAAACATAAAAACGCTGCAATATGCTTTATGAGTTGTACTAACATTTATGAATTATTAGATAAATATGAAGCATTACTTTTGAATAAAAATAATTAAAATGGTCACCATATTAATGGTGATTTTTTTATGAAAATATTAATAACAGGCGCTAAAGGTGGTATAGGATATTTAACTGCATTAACATTAGCAGAAAAAGGACACAAAGTTTATCTTACTTGTCATACTAATAAACAGCTTAAAAAAGTAAAGGAAAAAATAGGAAAACAAAAGAACATAACTGTTTTAAAGCTTGATATAACATCAGAAAAAGACAGATTAAGAGTCTTAGATTTGGACATAGATTGTTTATTTAATAACGCAGCAGTAGCACTTGGAGGAAGTATTATTGAAGCTGATATGGATTATGTAAGAGAAAATTTTGAGGTTAACGTTTTTTCGTCATTTAGACTTTTGCAAATCGTATTAAGAAAAATGATAGAAAAAAATAAGGGAAGAATAATTGTTATGTCTTCACTTGCAAGCATGTTTCCGATACCTTTTTCAGGTGTTTATTCTGCAACAAAGGCAAGTATAACGTCCATTACTAAGTCCCTTCAAAAAGAACTTTCTTTTATAAAATCTAACGTTAAAGTAATATTAATAGAACCAGGACTTTATCATACTGGATTTAACCAGGTTTATTTAAA
>UMFO01034268.1_pt1 | contig 30303 bp, 19 predicted proteins | sample 1965051 | NCBI WGS metagenome assembly UMFO01 (sample SAMEA4836050, study PRJEB28245) | human gut metagenome | biome: gut microbiome; material: fecal sample | place: Denmark | collected 2008
CGAAGTTAATAATTCATTAGTTATATCAATAGAATCTACTCCTCTTTCTTTAGTAAATTCATAATTATTAGTTTCTGGATTAAAATTAGGATAAGGAAGTTGTTTACTTAATTCAAAGTTGTCTATTCCTTCTTTAGATATATCATATCTAAATATTCTACTCCAAGGAGCATATACTCCGGAATCATTAATTATAGGAGAAGTAATATATGCTTTGTCTATATCCGTTTAACCTTTATACTTTCACATAAAGACTGACTATATCATCACTGTTAATCTTCATTAACAGTGTCTTGCGCTTCGAGAACAGCTTTTTGCTGTGCAATAAACTCTTCTTTAGTAAAGTTATCTCTTATTTTATATAATAAAGATGGAACTTGTTCGATATATGGTTTTACAATTTCTATAAACTTTTTGCAATCTTCTTCTGTGCTAGAGGCAATTGAAAAAGTGCCCTTTCCTTCTTTAAAAGGTCTAAATTTTATATTCCAGACTTCTAAAAAGTATTGGATAATTATATTAATTGTAGGTTCATCAACACAAGTAGCTATTTTTATAGTATGTTGAATTGAACTTCTTTGTTTAGATGTATTTACATTTATACACCCATCATCCATATACCAAATTGCAATCCCTAAAGGATTTAACCAATTTAGCAATCTTCTAGTAATAGTTTTCTTTGGAATATAAATAGTTCTCCTTAATGCTTTAATAGTTGGATTTAAGGACATTTGCGAATATAAAACGTTCTTTCCTATATTATAACCGCATTTAGAAATATATTCCTTAATTCCATTATTTTTAATATTAAATTTGTTAAGAAGATCTACTTTCCATTGTAAAAACTCTCTCTGTGCTTCTGAATGAGAAAGTTTAAAAACGTAATTACTAGAAATTGTTCCATCTCCTAATAAAAGTCCTATTAATAGACTTTTTTGTTCTTTACTAAGTTTTTTAGTTATTTTTCGTGCCATATTACCTAATATTTTAAATTAAACATTAGATAAAAGTCCCTACTCCCATAAAGGGATAGTCGATGAACTTTCATCCTTATAAATACAAAGATATAAGAAAATTTGTCAATTGACTAGTCTTATATCAAAATATTTATCTAGGATGCTTAGCTGCGGATTGTCCAATTTTAACCTTTTTTACTATACTGATAATAGTTAATTATCACCATTAAGTGTATTTCTACCTTAATTTAGTAGGTTAAACTCTAAGGAGTTCCCCGTCAATTCACAAGATTTATTATAGTGACTACAATATTTAATTTGTCACCTAGCTAAACTTAAAAACTAGGTCAATAGTCACTTCCCTGTAACCAAATTTGATAGTGTGACACATAAGCCTCATTGCTTTCAGCATCAGAGAATCCTACAACTTTCATAGTCATAATTGACTGGAAAGCCTGGGCAGGAATACGATTAGCTGTAACATTTAAAGCCTCCTTAAATGAGGTAAACATTTTTTCAGCTTTTCTATTTATATTATTTCTAATAGATTGATTATATCTACCTTTAACCTCTCTAACTAACTCTTCATTTTCTAAATTGCTTAAATCTCCAAAAGAATCTAATAACTTAGTATCATAAGTTCCAAAGAAGGTTAATAATGTGTTTATATTATCAGGATTAAAATTATAGAATATTCCGTCATAGTTTTGATCTTTAGATACATCTAATAATCTAGTCATATTATTAGGATCAACCACTATAATTTCTTGTGGAATCTGTGATTTAGGATCTTTGTAAAACTTCAATCCATCTATTTTATATAATTTTCTTCCTGCCTCGTCCATTCTCCAAACTTCTCCATCAATATTATCTTTAATAATATCTATCTCTTCCAATTCAGAAATATAATCATTCTTTGAAGAAGAATCATTAATTATAACTTGAGCATTTGCTCCAGCTGGATTTAATAATAATGCATCTATATTGTTATTATTCTTAATTTCCTCCTTAGCTGCATTATAGTTAGCTATGAGCTTTTCTCTAAAAAATCTACCATTGCTGTTTATTACATCTGGAATAGAATCCCCAGGTCTAAGGAAGAATTTAGTTTGATATATTTTAGATAGAACTACTTCTGCAGGATTTATTATTATATTCTCTACTTTAACCATTAATTCATCTGGAGTATATTGAGATAGTACTGTTCTATCAATTCTTTCTCCAGTGTTAATATTATATAGATTATCTTGATTTGCAGATATAATATCATTAATTCTTGGATCCAAAGAAGATAATCCATAAAATCCTTCATCTAATCTAGATAAAGATTTATTAATTCTATTTTGTACTTCTAATATTTGTTCATCAGAACCTTTATTAGCTCTTAATTCGAAGATTGTCTTAACTAACGGATTATCATAAATACTATATGTGTAATCAATTCCTGGTATTCTGAATGTTACATTCATAGGAGCTAATTCCTTCCTAGAATCTTTTATTATAGTAAGAGGTTTATCAGAATTTTTATATTTCTGATATAACTCATAGGTATTAATTTCTTCATCTTGACCTGATTCTTCATTAAACACCACATCTCCGAATTTTAGATCAGATGGATTTATTGTTGGATTCAGATTCGGCGCAGAATCTTTAAAATTATCTACTGCACTTATTCTATCTAATCCTTCCCCAGTAGCTCTATATCCAGCCTTAGCAGCTATTAATTCTAAATCAAATTCTGAATAAGTTCCATTTAAATTAATAGGGTTTCCATTAATATCAACAAATCCTTCTGTTCCATCAAAATGATAAAATTTCATAGAACCATAAGAAGGTTTCATTACAGCTCCCATACCAGAGAATGTTCTCTTAATACTATCAGAATTCATTTTGGATGTAAGCATTGTGATAAATTGATTATGAATACTTCCTGCACTGAATGGAGTTTTAAAATTAAAATCAGCTGTATTAAATTCTGTATTTAAATTATTCTCAAATTCTTGAGCTATTTCATTTAAATATCCATTTAATAGTGCATCAGAATCAGATCCAGTAGATAATGCTCTTAATAGAGATTTTGTCAGAGTTTTATATAATTTAGTCTTATTACCTAAAGATATCTCATTATATGCCTCAACAGCTCTTGCATCATTCTGAGCTTCTAAATACTCTTTTAGTGTTAAATCAACAATACTTCCTAAAGCATTATAGGCTCTAGAAGCTAATTTTATTGTATTACCATTAGCAGCCAATGTAGATATAATCTGAGTAGATTCAGTTACTTCTGAATTATCTGCATGGTGATCAGCATTCATTTGAATTCCAAAATATTGAGAACCTATAGTGTAATAATTCAAATCTGAATCATCATATCTACTTGTGGCTGGATTAGTATTTCTAGCTCCAACTTTAAGTGCAGAACCATTGATTAAATAGTGAATATCACTATGCTTCATTGGTTGATAGATATAATTTTGATCTAATATTACCTTTAGATTTCCATTACTATCAAAGAAGTCTGATTTATTTTCAGATAATTTATTTTCTTCTACATCATATATGTTAGATTGGAATGAAGCGTTTTCATTACCTATTACTTGTCTAATATTATTTAAGTCTTCCTTAGTTTTATAGAATCCAGTAGAATTTATAAATTTGGCTACAGCTTTAACTGATGCTTCACTAGGTTCTAAAAATCTATTAACTGGATTTTCAGAGTTTAAAGAGAAACTTCTTTGTCCTCCTAATGCTTCCCATAATTTAAAATTGGTATCAATTAACACATTAGGTCTTTCTTTTATAAAACTGTTAGGAGCCTGAGTTCCATCTCTATTTACATGAACCTCTTTTATAGTATATCTATTATTTCCCTCTGGAATTATGTCTAATATTTGACGATACTCACCTTCATCAGTATTAAAATAATAAATACTTTCCTTAAGAACCTGATCTAAAGATCTTAAATTTCCATCAAAATCTTGCATTAAATTAAGAACCGGAATAGGCCAAGCTCTGTCAGTCATTTTCTTTAATAGCTTAATTTTTTCTGGAGAATGTCTCATTACATTATTATCAATTGCAAATGAAGCACATTTAAATAATGAAGCAGAACCATGAATAGGATTTATGTCATATCCAAAGTTCTTTCTATTTTGTCCAGCTGAACTTGAGAACATTGAATTATTCTCTAATTCATTTTGCCAACCAGTACATTCCATAGAACCATCTAGGGGTTTAACTACATCTTCTTCTCCAGAAGGATTAAATACTGGTGCCTCAATATCTTTAATAACAGCACACCTAATTTCAGATCCAGTTCCTTCTAAAGATCCTTGATAATAGTTATGAATAGTACCCTGCATCATAACCATACGTTTATATTGAGCAATCAATCTATTAGCATGGTCATTTATATAATAATTCTCTTCATTACCTTCAAATTTAACTTTCTTTAGTTTAGAAGGATGAGCATAAGGCTCCCCTGCAGTAATCTGCATAAATTGATTAGATAAATACCCATCTAAAAAGAAAAATTTTTCAAATATAGGATTTAATTTACCATCTCTAATAATATCCATGTACCCATCTTTTCCTATCCAAGAATATGCGGTGTAATCATCTTTTAAGAAACTAAACACATCAGTATCTATCTTAATGTGCTTATCTAAGATGTCTTGTTTGAAGTTATCCATAGACCTCTTTATAAATCTTTCATAAGCCTTATCAGAAGTTGTAGATACTTTATATATCTCACTCATATATTCTATGAAAGGGTTCATTCTCATTTTTCCATCTACTTTAGAGAAATGAGTTTCTTCTACCCATTCAAAAGTAGGATCTTCATGAGCAATTTGTGAAGCCACAGCTTGTACTTCTTTGAATCTATTAGTTAGCATATCATTAATAGTATTCATATTTTTTCTAACAGCTCTAGCTTTTCCTTCTTCTGATGTACTATTAAATATATTAGTAGCTATATTAACCCCTAATCTTTCTCCTATTCTTGAATAAGTATTAAATAAGTTACTTAATACATTAGTATAATAGGTCTTTTGTCTTCTCCTATTCTCTTGCTCAATTTCAGGAGCGGTTACACTTGATAAGCTTTTATCATTAATCTTTAAATCTTTAGATATGGTAACTAATGACTGGTTTGCCTTGTCTGCATATACAGTAGGAAGAAAGTTTATATCATTTCCATCTATTAAATTCTTATAAAAGTCTAATATAACAGATGAAGTAGTATACTCAGCTACATTAAATTTATTCTTTTGTATAACTCTTCCTGATTGAGTTACAAATTCAGTTTTTAATCTAACTCCTTTAATTAAGTCAGGAGAATTAAATAAAATATTTTCAGAAAAAATATTTTTAAATTGAGGATTTCTTTTTAATTCTCTATTCTGATATTGTTTTACTACTTCTATAAAATCAGGAATAGTTTTCATAAGATTCATCAACCCCACTGAAGGAACATTATCCCCATCTGAATTTTTATATGTACTAGGATTAGTATCCCCATTTATTATACTTAGAGAAGATACTATAGATTTAAATATAGCACTTCTTCCGGTCCCTGAAGAATTTCTACTTATTAATAATCTAGGACTTATTGTAGGATTAATAAATTGTTTATTAAATGCTTCTCCACTTAATCCAGAATATCTTCTATCACTCTTAACTTCTCTAACAAATTCTTCTGGTGTGAATTTCTTTTTATTATCTACTTCCTTCTTATGAATATCCTCTAATACTCTTAACGTGTCTAAAGTGCTGTATAAAAATGATAATAAATCTGATTTAAGATTATTTTCATCTTTATATTCATTAGTCATTCTAGAATACAATTGTCCAGCTGTGTTCTTAAATGGGAATCCAGTAGTAAGCTGTAATAATTCTAACAATCTATATCCATCCATTACATCTGGATCTACTTTTTCTCCATTTATAATTTTACTTACCTGATCTGGAGTAGGCATTATTAAACTTTCTCTTACAGATTTATTATAATCTGTTCTAGTAACAGGATCTAACTTTTCTGCTTTCATATTTGGAGATAAGTTAATAGATCTGTTATTTAGTTTAATAGTTATAGTTTGGTCATTATTATATGTTAATCCGAACCCATCGTTTTGGTCTTTAATTATATTTAATAGTTCATTAGTAACTAAGCTATTTAAATCATTAGCTGAATTTACTTCATAATTTTTTAATGTAGACTCATATGAAATATTTGAAAATGTATCAATTTCATATTGTTTTGTATCTGGGTTAAATTTATATGAAATATATTCAGAAGGCCCTTGTTTATTTATATAAGCCATTATATCCATAAAATAGTTAAAATCTAAATCAGTCTGATTTTTAGCTATTATGTTATATAATGATGTTGCTTTAGGACTTGGGTCTATAATACTTTTATATATAGAATATAATGTATCTTTTACTGAATTATCAAAGCTATCATTATATTTAAATTGTTTAAATGCGGATTGAGTTCCGAAGAATCTATTAAATAATTTAAGATATGCCTTAGTAGGATTTAAATGGGCTTCATTTAATTCTGGATATTTATTCTTAACTGAAGAATTATTGAATTTAGCTATGGCTGTGTTGAAATCATTAACTGTTAAATAACTAAATCCATCCCAATTCCCATTAAGATCTAATTTCTTAATATTTTGAATTATAGCTTTAGTAACTGCTGCAGTTTCTCTTTCTATACTTGTTTCAAAATTAGTTGTGGAGAAACTTTGTCTAATTATATTCTTTTTAAATGGAAGATATTTAGGTTCATATAGATTAGAAGTTACAATTCCAAACTTCTTAGGATCTATATAAACTAACCCAGTAGTAATGATGTTAATTAAATTGTCAAAATTCTCTAAAGCTATAGTAGAATTATAAGCATCAATAAACAATTTATCATTAGGAGATAATTTAGTAAATGCTCTGTCATTTATTGAATTTAATCTAGAAGTAGGATTATTAGCTTCATAGTATTCATTTATTCTTCTAATAACTTCATTAAATCCTTCTAAATTAAAATCTCCATTTACATTATATAAATTTACTTTAGGCAGTTCCAAAAAGTTAGTGATATTATCTAATAAGTCTTGTTTGTATTGACCTATATTTAAATTCATATCCTTAACAGTTTTGGCTATCTTTCCAGAATCAAAATCTAAAAAGGATGTTTTAAATATATCCTTTCCAAAACTATTTTGGAATCTGCTTAATAATGCAGAATTAGTTTGAAATTTATTACTTAAATCTAGAGTAGATTTAATATTACTAGAATAATCTACATCTTTTCTACTAGATTCTATTTCATTTACTAATGTCTCAGTAGCTATTTTTTGAGCTTGATCAAAATCTTCCACACTTTCATCTGGAGAAACTAGTACTTGATAAGTTTCATTAGTTAATGCTGGATTATTAGTTGCATCTGATTTGATAGATGCTTTAGGATCAGCAGAAGGGGCTGTAGAAATATTTAATATATTTTTATCTAAAGAATCTTTAATCTTAGAATAATCTCTCCCATTTGTTAATGTTTTTTGGTTAAGATATTCTTTTATAGCTTCTACTAAATTTTGATCAGAGGGGATTCTGAAATCTTTTTGTAAAGATTCTTTAATATCTCTGAACTGATCAGTAGAAATACTATCACCCTGGAATATTACATCCCAAGGTGATAGATTTATTAAAAAGGTTTGAGATCTGGATGACTCATTAAAAAAATCACATGCCATATTTAACAAATATTATATTTACTTCTTATTTTATTTATATCTATAAGTGCAGATTTAACATTTTCATTACTTAGTATATTTAAAATATTAGAATCAATTCTTCCGTTGATTACTAAATCATTAATTAGTTTTAAATCACCAATATTTGATTCAATTAATTTAAAATTATCTGCTAATGTAGCTAAATCTATTGCACTTATTTCTGAAGCACTAAACATACTTCCGAAATTATTTTGTAAATATAATCTATTTTCATTACTTTTCCTAATATTATCTTCTATATTTTCAATTGGTTTAGGTTGAGTGAAGATAGTAAATTCTCCACCAACATATTTAATATGACTTACAATACTATCAGAACCATGACTTATATTTAATCCAGGAATAATACTATTTAATTGAGGAATGTATTTGGAAACCAAATTATCCACAAATGTCTTAATATTCACTGGTCCATCTACATTAGCTTCTATAGTAGGCAACATACTGGGTATAATCTTGTCAAATTCAGATTTTACTACTGGATTAGATATTCTATCTGAAACCCAAGTAAGATAATCAAGAGCTTGCTTAACGTTCTTAGATTGAATTTGTGTTCTTTGTTCAGTTTCTGGCTTAATACTAGGCTCTGAATTGTTAATAGTTTGAGATTCTGGCTGAGAAACATCTTGAGGTTTTTCAACTTTCTTATACCCAAATTCTTCGGGATTAGCTAAATCTCTAGAAGCAACAAATGCAAATTGTGGGGTTTGTAAATCTCTATCTATATAATAAGATCCTTCAAGATTTACTGCTCTAATAAAATTCTTATCCCCAGTATGTCCCTGTTGATCCTTATCATACATCATTACTGGGAATGGGTAAATCCCTTCTTTAAATATAGGATTATAATTAGGCATGTCTTTACCCTGAACTTTACCAGTTAATGCAGCCTCCATAAAATCAAATAAATTTTCAGAGGTTATGTCCTTATCTAAATTTAAGAAGAATGTTTCATTTTCTTTATTTTCAATAATATTTGAGGTATACTTGCCTTGCTCTTCTCTTATTTTATCATTTATTATTTCTCTAAAATATCTGAGAACATCATTACCATTAATTTTTTCTGCACTAGATTTATATTGATCTAATAGTTTAGAATCTAACTCTTGATGCATCCTTTCCATGATTCTCATGATGTGGAACTCTGTTGCATTTGGAGTTTTAATATTAGTAAGTTGCTGACTATTGGTACTAGCTAAGGCAGATAATCCAGAATATAATCTATCTGCGATTTTATAAAATTTATTTCCGGTTTGACCGTAAGCCTCTAACCAATTCTTATAATTTAATATAGATAATATTATATCAAATCCTGTATAATCCCCAAAATAAGACTTATAGAATTTATTTCCTAATTTAGAAGCACTAGATTGTGAATAAGATTTTACATACTTATCATAGTTATTAAAGAACTCTCTAAAAGTTAAAGGATTAGGACTAAGAACAATCATTCTTATTTTATCCCTCATATCTGGATTGTTGTCAAACTCTCCTGATGCTTGTCTAATGTAATAATCTCCATACTCACTTTCTGGAATTACATTTCCATCTTCATCATAGATCTTTTCCGCATAGGTTGCAAAGACAATGGCCTTACCTTTTAGATTATATTTTTTGGTTTCATAAGTTAATTTTAATAACTTATCTTGCAGCTCTCTTCCTATTTTTGTTCTTTCAGTAAGATCCTCTGTAGAATTATATCTCTCTCTAGTTCTATTATAATCATTCTGAGCTTCTATAATTCTATCACTGGCTTCTTGAATGTCAGAGTTTCTTTTAGTCTTATTACTATTATAATCTACAACAACATAAGGATTTGAGAAATATATTCCTTTAAATTGTGTACCTCTATCTTCAAAGTTATAATGTTTTCTTCCTTCTGGATCTTTCTTATAAATAACTAAATTAGTTATTTTCTCTAATTCAAAATCATCAGATAATGGAATATATTCTGATGTGTATAATTTAGAATAATCAGAAGGAACTCTATTCATAATTTCTGAATAGAATGGTTTATAAGAAGCAAACCATTTAGATTTTTCAAATTTAGTTTCATTTCCATTAGGGAGACTATATATAGATAATTCTATATTTTGTTGGGAAGTACTAGAATTTAAAATAGGTATAGTATAAACAACCCTTAATCTCTCTGATCTATTACTTCCATCTGAATGTATTTCCCCGTCGTAAAAATATTTAACTGCTTTAAGTTGGAATTTTCCATTTTTTAAATCTAATGATCCAGTGTTTCCAACAACATCTCTAAATGTATTATTAACATCAGATTCTATAAGATCTAATTCTTGATTTCTTCTTTCTTTAGATTTGAAGCTGTATAATACACTTTTTATACTCTGAACCGTTCTATCAACCTTTTTAAAATTATCAGGGGATAATTTAGAATATGATCCATTAAAGAAGGCTGTATGATCAGAATCATATAATCCAGAACTTGTTATATCAGATTTAATGCTGTAAGATAAGATATTTCCATCTTTATCTTTTATTGGAAATTCTTTAATTCTATTATCATAAGAATAAGCAATAAAACTATCCTCTGGATATTCTCTTACTTTACTATCACTTCTATATAACTCTTCTGTAACTCTATTAGATTTTTCTTCATCTTGATCAAATACCTCATCTATTACTCTATCTAATGTTACGTTTCCTGTTTTAGTATCACTTGTAGTAGTTTTAGATTTAGGTTCTTGGGGAGTAATAGTTTCAGGAGCTACATAATTCTGCAATATAGATTCTAAAGATTTAAGTCTTAATTCAGAAAAAGATTTCGCAGATTCACTACTTAATACTGATTCTTGGGTATAATTTAATTTCTCTGAACCCTTTGTAAAGGTTTGTGAACTTAAATTATTATCTATTATAATAGTTCCATCTTTAGATCTAGTAATAGCTGTATATAAGTCTCTAATATTCTTTTCTATAAGGGCATCTTGCTTAAAATCTAAATGAAGATCTACTATAAAATATGGAGCTTCAAGACCTTGTACTTCATTAAGTTTAAATGTCTTAACTTTCTTATCATGAGTCCTATTGTATTCAGTGATAAGTTTATAGGTACTTGAATTGGTATCATCATATATATATCCTATATCTCCATTAGTGTTGGAATATAAATTTTCAATCTCTTCAATAGAAGTAGAAGCAGCTAATTTTTCTCCGTTTAATATTCCATTTTCCTGATAATATTTTAAGGAAGGGATATTACCTAGAATTTGTCTGTGTAGTGGAACTAAATCATCAAAGGATAAATTATTATCTTTTGCATAAATTTGTTCATTAGCTGTTCTTAATGCATCTAAATTATCCTTCTTATGTATGTTAGATACTCTTAATGAAGTTGATAATGTAGGAGTAGAAACTTTCAAAGCATCTACATCTATCCCCATATATAACCCATCTGATACTCTATGATACCCTGATTGAACTAAATCTCCGAATGTTAATAAAATCTTATTATTAATTTTTGCCCACTCAGAAAGTACTTCTAATTCAAATTTGGAGAAGTGAGTAACCTCATCAATATAGATTATCCTTTGATCTTTAAAAGCATCATTATTAAAATTAGATTTATCTAAATATTTACTCTTTAGTTTATAATTTTGATAATTATGCTCTTTAATATTTGCCCAATCTATATATTTACTATTATGTACTCCATTTTGGAAGTCATTGTTAGCTGAGGCTATTATTGAGTAATCATTATATATATTAGTTAATAACTCCTCTTTAGTAGAAGCAACATTTCCTTCAGCATTAATTTCACCATTAACAGTTGTTAGATCATCCTTATCACTAAAATTAGTCTCTAAAATGGCATTGGTTAGATTTATGGCTTGCTGAGATTTAGGTCCAACTAACACAACTCTTTGATCACCTAGTAATTTATTAATTACCTTATTTGTAAGTCTTCCAACTCCATTGGTTTTCCCTACTCCAGGAGCACCATTATTGAATACTAAATTGTGATATGAGTCAGTATATTCTTTATATACAGTTTTTAAGTGACCATCTCTAATAGAGTTTAGCTTATTTGAATCTACATATGTAATATTGTTCATAAAATCCGGATCTAATACCATTGCTACATTTATTCTAGTAGCATATTCCTGTGAAAATATAGGTATTAAGAATTTTCCAGATTCTCTTTTAAATTCATCATCTATTATATCTTTAAGAGCTTTGCTATATTCAGAAGCCTTAATAGTAGATATAGTATGGTAGTATACAAATAACTCAGATGGGCCTAATTCCGATAAAGTTTCTGTTAATGGGGAAGGATTATTATAATCACCTTTAACTAGCTTAGAATAATCATATCCTTGAAATAATCTTCCTATTAATTGTTGCTTAGTGAATTTATTAGAACTAGATAGAGAATTTACATTATCATATATTTTATCTTCTACCTTATTAACTAAATCTTCTAGTTTAATAAAATCTTCATCAGATAAATCAGATTTAAATAACTCTTCTACATCATAATTATCTATAATATTGTTCACTCCCTCAAACATCTCTGGACATTTATTAGTAAAGTTCTTATCTAAGAAATTCTTTACTATAGCTTGTCTAGTTTTAATAGCTGTTAATTTATGTTCCCTTAATTTATTTCCTACATTCTTTTCAGATAATTTCTTGAAGAAATTTAACTGATTCTGAACTCTAGTTAATTCATTAAGAACTTGAATAGCTATATTTTGATCAATTTCAGGAAGAATATCTGTAGAAGCTCCATCAACTTGATTTTGTTGTCTGAATCTATTTAAAGTAGTATTATATCCATATCCAGAACCATCTATATTAGTAGATCTAATAGTAGATGTTACTAATGACTTTAGTAAATCAATAGTTTGTATAGCATTAGTTAATTGCTCATTTCTTACTTTACCTTGAATAACATATTCTGAAAGTCTGGCTGCGGATTTAAGTTGGGCATTCTCATTCTCTAGAAGATCAAAAATATTAATTTGATTATCATCTCCCAATATTTCTACTTCTATTTTCTTTAATAAATCCAGAATTGGATTATTTTTTAACTTATTCTCATTTATAAAAGAGTCAGATAATGTTACTAGTTCCTGAAGAGATGATTTAGAGTCGTAAACATTAGCATTATTTAAAGCATTAACTAAAACCATTTTTCCCTGATCTGAGATACTGGAGGGAATGATTATATTAGATACTTCAAACCAATTTTTAGCTCCTTTTAACTCATTTGTTACTCTAATTAGCTCATTTAAATCATTAAATCCATTATCTTCTAAAGCTTGTTCAGCAAATGATAGCATATCAGGAGTAAGACCCAGGCTTTCAAACCCCTCTGGAGTTAATTTATCAATAGTAATAACTTCCTCCACACTAGGATCTATCATTAAAGCTATAGATTTATTTAGTGCGGAATCATTCAGACTAAATGCACTATCAGGTTTTATATAATCTAGAAGTTGTTTATATAAATCCTTAGTAAGTTCTACATTATCTGCCTTAGCATCTGCCAATAATTGTTTAGCACTAGCCATTTTCATAAGAGGAGATAGTTCATAATTATATTTATTAACTACTTCTCTAATTCCCACTCTTATATTGTTTAAATATTGGGAAAAATCCTCATTATATCCAGCAGTTACTATATTAGTAAATAATTGTCTTAACTCTGGAGAAGATATTTTATTAGAATAATCCAATAATCTATCTCTTATTAAATCCGAAGATTCCATATTGGAATCTGGGTTATTAGCATTTGCTTGAGCTTCTTCACGAATTTCTCTTAATACTTTCCCAAATTCTGTTTCTTGCCCATTTTGATCTATAGGAGCTAAATTACTTAAGAAATCATCTACAAAGGTTTGATTAAGCTCAGAAAATTTAGTTTTAGATCCAACTAAGGATGCAGAATTTATTCCTATAGGAATTAAATGTTCTCCAGACTTTAAAGATAAATTTTGGAAGAATGTATTTACAATGTTCTGATTATTAGGATTAGTAAATGTGACATTATCATTATTTAAAATATATCCTAATCCTCTATTGGCGGGAACACCTTGCTCTATATTTAAATTTCTTAATATATTAAACTGATTAAGGGCATCTTCCTGAAGAGCTAATAAACTTTCTTCACTGCCATTAGCTAAATATTGTCTTATACCCTGAATAACAGGTATTTGTTTAGCTAATTCTAATAAATCTTTTCCATACTTTTTAGTACTTTCTTGGAAAATTTTATATCCTTCTTCAAATTTCCTATCAAAACTTTCTTTATATTTATTATATCTTTCTCTAATATCAGCTTGTTCTGATTCTGATAAGGAGTTATAATCTTTACCTAAAACACTTCTACTATAAGTTTGTATATCAGTAGATAAGATTGGATCTTTAAATGCACCTAAATAGAATAATGACCTTGCTATATAGTTTTCAGTATTTAAACCATTGAGCATATCATCTTTCTGCTTTCTTAGTTCCGCCAACTTGGCTTCATTCTGTCTGATTTTAGCCTCAGCACCTTCAACATTTATTCCCTCTTTACCCTTACCAGGATCCATTTGATCTCTTAATTCAACATTTTCTCTGACTAACTCAACAATTTGTGTTCCAATTTTGTTATAATCCTTAGCTATTTGATAAATGCCTTCGAAATCTAATAAATCTTTAGTTCTTTTATCCTGTAAAGAAATTTTAGCCAATAACTCATTTTCATCAAATCTTAGACCTTCTTGATCTATAATAGCATCCCATTGGTCTATTAAATTATTAGCTATATCTATTACAGCATCATTTAATGAATCACCATTACCCTTTGCTGGTTTATATTGGATTTCATTATCTACTATAATGGGATCGAAAGCTGATAGTTCTTTTGGAGCTACTCCTTTAGTTCTTAATTTCTCTAAAGCATTTTTCAATTCATACTTCTTCCCATTTCTAAGTAATTGGAATATGTGAGCTTTAGTATCTTCTGGGAGTTTATTATTTATTTCTGATCCTCTATTAGCTACTCTAAATATGGCTCCACCAATAGCACCTCCGGCTCCTGCCATTAAGTATCTTTCTAAAGGATTAGAATTAAGAAAATCGAAACTCGCTTCTTTTTGAGTTCCAAATACTCCAGTTAGAGCATCTGTGAATCCTTTAGATAAGTCCATAATAGCTTCTTCAGACATTTCTTCTATTCCTTCAGCTATGGCTCCTCCTATTATTCCTCCTTTAGCTATCTGATCAGAAGCACTTCTATATATATTACCTGCTTTTTTTAATAACAGGTTGAATGTTTTCTTGTCTTTTACTGGTTGAGATAAAAATTCTGGAACTTGTTCCTTGAGATCTTCTACTAATTTTTTACCTGCATTTCTATATATTACTCTTTCACTGTCAAACCCTAATCCTTTTAATGCAGTTTGTCCTATTTCAGTGGATCCAATCATCCAAGTAGTTGCAGCCATAGCTAATGCAGCAGTAAATGCTGCTGTGGATCTATCATATCCAGCATCTAATCCATCATTGAATACATCCATAGTGGATATTCCAGACATATAGAAGCTAGATAGCCACTTTCCTAATATACTATTTCTTATAGCCGCAGTTCTTGCCACTTTATCAATTTCAGGAACAGATCCCATTAAAGTCCTTAAAGTCTCATTATTAGACAATTTTCCAGTGTTTAATATCTCATCAGCTATTTCATCACCAAATAATTCTCTAGTTTTTTTAATAGCTGCTCTTTCTGGATTTCCTAAACCTAACTTTGTAGGTATTTGAGCTAATAATCTTTGTTGATATAATTGAGATGCTACATCAGAAATTAAATTACCAAAATTTTCAAATGTAATCATGTTCTCCTTAGACTCTTCTGATACTCCAGGACTAAGAGAGGATAATTTTCCTTCTATAGTATTTAATAATCCATACTCATAATCTTTCTTATCTGGATTAAATACTCCATCAAGCATTTTATATAAAGTAATACCTAATTGAGCTGAATTTTTTGCAACTAATCCATATGTATAATACTCACCTACATAAGGAATAAACATAGGAGCAATGGTTGCCACAGTTTGAGCTATAGTTCCGGCTACACTTTTCTCTTTGCCATCATTGTCTAAGAAGTCAAATTTATTAATTGTACTTCCTTCTTTAGTAATTACATTAAATGGAGATAAGAACTCCTTACCATGAGCAGCTCTATTACCTAAAGTCTCATAATAAGGACTTCCATTCTCATCTAATTTCATTTCTCCCTTGTAATGTTTAACCATTCTTCCAGTTTCTAGATCTGGGATTTCTACATCTTCTTCATATCTTGCAAAAACAATAGGAGTTTCATTAATAGTTCCCCAGAATCCTAAATCTTCAGGAGTTTTATTCATCCAAGAGCTTGTTCTAGTATCCCAAATTCTATTAGATTGAGCTATTTCATAAGGAGATAATTTGCTTTCGGAAGTTCCTAGGACTGTAGACAAACCCTCAGTTTCTATAAAAGGATTTCTTCTTTTATTTATTTTTAAATCAATCTTTTGAGTTTTTTCCTGAGGGAGCCTAATAGCTGACATTATATCATACTCTATTTCAGGTAACTTAGTATCCTTGAAGTCTCCCTGAGAGAAGGTATTAAATGAAGATAGAGCTTGATTATAAAAATTATCAAAGGCTTCATTATTGAATTTACCCTCATTATCTGTAAAAGCTTGAACTATTTTATCATTTTTCTTATAACTATCCTTATCTTGTAGAATGACATCTTTAGGAGAAATTCCATTCTGTAGATAGTCTGTATAATTTGCGTTCTGGTTTTGATAATATAAACCAAACCAATCTCTTTTTTCTTCCATATATTTTATTTATTTAAACCAAATCTGTCTGATAAATCCAATCGAGTAGGATTATCTAATGAACTTTGATTTCTTGCCATATTCATAAATTCTAATCTATCTTTTGTAACTAGTGGAGAATTTCCTCCAACAATAGACCTCATTATTATATCATCACTCATAGGTAAGAATAAAGAAGTTTTATATATAGCCTCATCTGGGAAGAATGGAATCCAAGTTGTGTCTGGAGCAAATGAAGATGTTCTTGTATCTTTATTAGATCCAGATGCTCTTACCTTAGCATATAATTCTTGTACATCTTCTCTTTCTCTCTTTGGCAAAGCTTGTAAAAAGCTTTCTGCAGAAGTTTTCTCTACAACTGAATCTGGAACATAAGAAGGAATGACCATGAATTGAGTCATGAATTCTAATTGTTGAGAAGTAGGTAAATCCCCAGTTAAGATTAGATGAGATACATTATGTTTATCATATATCTTCTTTTTAGCTTCTTCAGATGGGTTATTTAATTGTTTAATTTCTTCATCAGCTAAACTTAATCTATTTAATGCATCTAAATCTACTACTTTAGATCCATTAGCATTTCTAATGAATGGCATCCAAGCTGTTGCAACTTGATCATTAGAATATAATATTTTAGATAAATCTACATCTGATAAAGTTTCTCCAGTTCCTAGAGAGGCTCCATTAGGATCTACTAATGCTCCTAGTCCTCCAGTGGAGATTATATCGGACATATAATTATTATTTAATAACTTCTTATCAGCTCCAACTAAAGGAGATATATTTGCTTTAGTAGATAATGAATATTTACCTCCTAATCTAACTGTATAATCCTTAGTTTTAGCTGCTCCTGCGTAGATTTCAAAAGGCCCTAATTCAGTTAATCCAGCACTTCCAGAAGAAGATTTTCTACCTGACCCATCAAGTACCCCTTCATCTTTAATAGATTGTTTTTCACTATGATAAGTTCCATATGTTAATAGATCAGCTAAAGCATTTAAAGCATTTTCTCTAGGATTTCCAGATTCATTTATAGCTGCTTGAGCTGTTAGAGTATTCTTTGCATGTTGGGGAAGTTTATTCCATATTCTTATTAGTGCTGTATTTAAATGATTTCTTTGAGTAGAGACCTCTGTTGTCATTTTATATAAATTATCATCTGGAGCTGTTCCCAATTTAGTATTTATTAGTTTTTGAAGTTCATTATTAAACTCATTAGCTCTAGCTTTATTTATATATAAATCAGAAGAAGTATCTTCTTTTTGAATCATTTTAATAGCTGTGTCTATTTCTTTATTTATATCGTTAATACTAAGACTTCCAGCCACAGTTTGAGATAAAGTTTTATCAAATAAAAATGCTTTGCTGTTATTCCTTAATGTAAGAAGATCATTATTAGTTAATAAATGATATTGATCCTTATTCTCAGCATAGTCCATAGGATTAACTACAACCATTTTTCCTGACTTATCTTGTGCATATAAATTTCCATCAAATGTAATAGCTGCCTCTGATAATGTACCCTTATCCAAAGCTATTTTTCTGGCCTCATCATACATTTGTTTATTATTCTGTATCTCATTTAATCTAGCTACTAAATTAGTATATTGTCTAAGAGTCATTGGTTGGCCTGTTAATTGTGAATCTGAAAATAAATCTCCTACTTGTTGAGCAAAATAATTTACTTCATTATTTAATCCCTTACCTGCCATACTTCCAATAACATCTTGAATTTGCTTTTGGGTAGCATCTATTTTAGTATCTCCACCCTTAGCACTTGCATTAGCTTGTGCTGATGTAGTTGGATCTGCTCCTATTTGTTGAAAAAAGGGGGTGTATCCCACCCATGGTGCTGATAGTTCACCCCCTTGTTGTAATTTTTGTATATTAAAGTTCATATTACCATATTTGTCTTAACATTCCTTTGGACTGTAGTAATTGATAACCAATATTTCTATTTAATCTACTTTGCTGAATAGCCATTAGCTCAGACATTAATCTTTTCCTATCTTGTTCATAAGTAGGAGAGTTAAGATCTAAGCTGTCTAGTTCTTTTTGTAATCTAGCTTCATTTACATTTTCTTCTGCAACCGTAGAGAAATCTTTTTTCTGAGTGTTTAACAATTCTTGTTGAGTATTAAACTGTTGTCTTTCCCCTGCTCTTTGTTTAATTTGTTCAGTTATATCATGTAAGAATACATCTGAATTCTGAGCATTTTGTGCTATTTTTTGAGCCTCTAGTTGTGCTTTTTGGTTCTTCATATTAATTATAGAAGATCTATTTTGAGCTGCAACTTGTTCTCTTCTTGCCAAGTTATTAGCATTAACTTGGAAGGCTTTTTCTCTAGATTGCATTAAAGCTTGTTCATTAGCTAAATCTCCTTGGAGCCTAGCTTCAGAAGCAGCTTTATTTACAGCTAAATTATAAGCTAATTGTCTATCAGCATCAGAAGTCTGAGGAGTTCTAGTTAAATTTAATAAATTACCTGCTTGTCTATAATAAGAGTGTCTAACTCCTTCATTTCCCTGAATATTATAATTTATATCTTGAGGAGTATCTAATACAACAGGTTTTAATTTATTGTTTAATAGATCAAATATCTTGTTATTAGCTCTATTTTTAGAATATAAAGAAATGATAGAAGATAAAGTACTTAATGGATAGCTAATATTAAAGTTTGGTTTATTTAACTCTCCAACACTTGTTAATCCTGAACCATTAGTAGTCTTAGTAGAATAAGTAGTATTTGGAGTAATTCCTAAATTATTTCCTCCTAAAGCTTGTCTTTTTTGCTCTCTGCCTTGTTTAGCTAATTCACTTGTGATATAATCATCTCCGCTAACAGCTAATGTAACTCCGGGTTGAGAGGACATATTAAATGAAACAGGTTTCGCATTACCTTTCATGAACTCATATTTAGTATTGAGTCCAGGAAGAGAAGATAATCCTACCATATTTTTCTTAATATTATAAGCCCTATTATATTCTTTTGCAGACATTTGATTTAAGAAACTATTATCTACATCTTTATTTATGAAATCATCACCTGCAAGTAGTAGTGGCCCTCCATAAGCTAATTTAAGAACTCCACCTAAACTTCTTCTTGCTATTCTTTCTCCTCTATCTTTGGATGTTTTTTTAGTTCCCTTAGCTTCTTTCTTAGAGGCTTGTCTAGCTTTATTAGATTGCTTATCATATTCAACTTTTTGAGTAGCTTTCTGTGCTGCCTCCTTTTGTTGTTTATTATAGTTTACTATATCCTGATATTCTTTTTGTCTTAATCTCTCTCTTTGCAATCTTTCTCCAAGTCTTGCAGTTTCTTCTACATTCCTTCTTTCTTGATCAGCTTTTTCCTTTCTTTTAGCCTCTGCTTCTCTTTTACCTTTTTCTATATTATGAGCTTTTACTTGTTTTTTTCTATCTTGTTCAGATATTCCACTAGCAAATTTAGCAGATTTTTGAGTTTTCTGTCTATTAGCTTCTGCCATAGTAGAATATCTTCCTAAATTTTCAGCTTCGGATTTATAAGGAGATTCTGGGGTTACTCTAATAGGTTTTATATCCCTTGTAGACTTATATTGTATTTCCCCTATTCCTGCTGGGGCAGTGAAAGAATTTAATTGTCTAGATTCTGGAAGAGCTTCTATAATTTTTCCTTCTCCTAATTTGGGTCTATTTAATACATTTTTATCTGCTTCTATAGTACCATAGGTATTAGGTTTTAGTTTTATATACTTTTCCTCTGGAAGTGATACTTCTCCAGGTTTAGTATACATTCTCTCTTCTAGTAATCCTTTCTTAAACCATCCATATTTATTATTAGCTAAATTCTCTATCACTTCTGGTTTAAGCTCTCTTCCTACTGTAGATTTATCTAGTTTAGCTTTATTAGTTCCTATCCAAGATTTAGGAGACAATAACTCTTTCTTATTTAAATTAATAGTTCCTAACTCTTCATCAGATAGATTATATTGTTTTTTAAGTTTGTCTTTATAAAAAGCTAATTTTCCATTATTATCTAAACCATTAAATTTACCTATTTCTGATTCAGATAATGTTATAGTATAATTGTCTTTATTTGAAGAAACTGTAATTGGTTTAGATGAACCTTGTGTCTTTTGTGTAAAAGCTTGTTTAGCATAGGTTTGTCTTGCATTGGAAGCTAATGGAGTTAGTCCAGAAGCAAGCATCCTCCAGTCCCCTATGGTCATTTCTTGTCCAGAAACTAATTTGGTCAATGCTGATCCAGCCTGAACAGCTCCTGCTGCTGTGAAATATTTTCTTAGTAATGGGGCAACTCTTTTTGCAACTTTAGCTACTTTACTAGCTTTGGCAACACTTCCCAATCCTGGAATCAAGGTAGCAGCATCCATGCCTAAGTTTAATAATGTATTTCCTGCAATTCCCCAGCCAGACATATCACCTCTCTTAATATCAGCAGCTGTGCTTAATGCAGTAGAACCAACTCCTGCAGTTGTTCCAACAACATTTCCGACACCTACAGCCGCAGTAGACACTAGACCAGTTACATCTAATGCAAGGGCAGCTAAATCTAATTTATCTGCATCAGATAAATCTCCAAAGCTATCATTGAATACATCTCCCATTGTAGCTGCGGTTTTCTCTCTAACATTATCTCCTAACATTATATTACCACCAGCCTGCAATTTAATAACTCCTCCATTTTTATCCATTGCTACTGATCCTAGTCCACCTGTTGGTCTATTACCTCTAGTGACTTGTGCTAATGTAGTAGCTTGAGGTTTTATTGCTCCTTCAGTACCTTTTAATCCTCTTTGTATTAATTCTTGAAGAGTAACACTAACTGGATATTTAGATTGAGATGTTCCACTTCTTAATATAGTTTGATTACCTTGTTCATCAGTAAATACTTGCATACCCGCATCATTATATGATAAAGTTCCTTTCCTAGGATTACCATTAGAATCTATCATAAATACATATTTAGTAGGTTGAAAAATACTCCCACTAGAAGTATCATAGTCTTTATCATATATAGCTATTAAAGCATTGTTATTCCGAACATCATCAGAATCTATAGAAGAAGTTAGATCTTCTATTTTCCCTTCAAAATTATCAACAAATAATCCTGGGAATTTTTTATTTAAATAGTTTAGTACGTGATAGTTACCAGCCCCAGTTCTAACTCCAATAGATTGAAGACCTTCAAAGTTAGTTTTATGTTTATTTAAAGTATCAAAGAATATCTTTCTAAACTCTGAATCTGTGTTAGATAACTGTCTTGCAGCATTAGTATCCCCTACATACACACCTCTATTATAGAACCCAGTTTTGTAATATCCTGTTGGATTAGCTTTTTTACCATAAGGTTCTAACCATAAATATCCACTAAATAAGTTACCTGAAGAATCTCTTAACCCTTCTTTACTTTGGGTATATGTTTCACCTCCTAAATTTAAAGATAATGGAGTATTTTCAGGTATTTTTAACTCAGATCTTAGTTGATTTTCTTGAGTTATTTTTTCCTGTTCTGGAGATAAGGGATTGGGACTAACAGGTTGTTGTCTATTATTTCCACTACCAAATATATAATCTGCCCAGAAATCACCAAATTTTCTATTTCTTAGTTGTTCAGAGAAACTCCAAGTGGATTTATTTTTATCAAATATTCTATTCCCATTTGCATCTAATTTATACTGACCATTAGTATCTTTTTCGTATAGATCATCATCCAAAGATTCTAAATCATTAATGAATTGATCATACTCTTCTAAAGATCCGAATGGTAATTCTCCTGCAACATTAAATGCAGATTTATCAGTAAAATATTCAGCAAATCTATTTCTATTTTCTTTTAAAGTCTTTGCAACATCACTAGTTCTTTGTCTTTCAGTCATGTTGTTGTATGTATCTTGTCTAAATTTGTTCCCCCAAATTGTGTTTAATAACATATTCTTAGGGTTATAATCTAAATTGATTTTTTCAGGAGAGCTTACAGAAGTATCTATTGTAGATAAATTTAGTAAGTTTCTCTTTATCGCATTAGTTAAATAGTCACTACTATACTTATCAGAAGGATCAAAACTTCCGGCGGTTTGATTATTATATTTAATATCAAATCCTCCTTTTGAGTTTAGATCAATAGATTGTATATCTCCTTGATCAATCATATTCAAGAATCTTTTGTAATCAGAATCTACATTTTTTCCTCTTTTTCTATAAGAAGAAACTAATCCTCTAGCATCATCTGTTCCTTGCCAGTTAATTAGTTTTTCTTTAGCCTCAGATTTAGAATATTTTTTGCCATTTATAGTAATAGAATTAGTATCAGCTTCAAGCTGCTTTTTTCTTTTCTCCTCTTCTAATTTGGCCTTCTGATTATTATATTCTTGTAAGTTTTTAGGAGTTACTTTTCCTCCGTCTTGAAGTTTTTTTATAACTTGTGACATAAAAATTAAAATAAAAAAGGAGCATTTCTCAATGCTCCCCATCTTTATAGATTTTTAAAGTCTTTTACTTACTACCAATTTACCTCCCCTTTTTGCCATTACAGGTTCCGCAGGAACAGGTTCTTGTCCTCCATTCATTTGTTTCTGTGCTTCGTTAATTAGAGCTGCACAAACCTGTAGTGCTAATTGACCATCGTTAGCTTGAACTGCTTGAATTGCAGTTTCGATGATCATTGCCACAGGATCTTGTCCTCCTTCACCTTGTGCTGTGGGAGCTGCAGTTGGCTCAGGTGCAGGCGTAGGTTCAGCAGACATCTGACCACCATCCTGTAGTTTCTTTATCAAATTCTCACTTATTTTCATAACGTTAATTTATTAATTTATTAATTTGTTAGTTTTAAATTTCAGTTCCAAACTTTGGATTCTCAATCTCAAATTATTAACAAAAATAAAACTTTTTAACCTTGTTTCCTAGCAACCTTGTAAAATTTTAATTTACAAGATGTTGTGCTATTTTATCTAATTTCTTAATCTCTGTGATATAGCTTTTATGGATTTATATATCTAAGAGAGGTATCTGCTTATTTTTCATAATTCATATTATTTCAATTGTTGTTATTTTACTATATTTGTGATTATTCACTTAAATCTTATTATTATGAAACAGTCTTGTCCTAAATGTGGCCGTCAAAAATTTCAGTTTGCAGAAATTGACATTGTAAATTCAGAATTTCCTTTTATGACAGTTCAGTGTATTCACTGTGGCTATCCTATAGGAGTTACTAATAGCTCAAATGTTATAGAAACTCTCTATAAATATAAAGAAGAAATTAAAACTAAACTTACAGATATAGAAAAAGAAATTAATGATCAGAAAGAAAATCATTAAGACATTCTAATTTTACATTAAATGTTTCTGCGTAAGGGCAACCTTTTCTTGGGATGCCTTTACATTCTTTTGAATCTGGACAATCATTGTACATTTTATATATGCATTTGCATCTATTTTCTGCAGTCTCTGTAGTCTCTGTAGTCTCTTTTACTACTGTTATTTTATTTTTCATAATTCATTATCATTTTAAATTGTTAGTTTTTCAGGAGGAAGTTCAATATATATAAGCTCCTCTATATAATCTTCTTCTTCTGATAGATTATGTTCTTTTACATACTCATCAAGTTCTTCTCTAGAATCAAATACTATATGTTCTCCTGTTTCATTAATCATTATAGCTAAAATAGCTCCACTTCTAGTATTCATAATCATTCATTTTTATTATTTATATTATTAGTTTCTTCTGGGAGAGGAATAATATTTTCTTCTTCTTTTATCTCCGGATCAGATAATACTGGAAAAATGACATCATTACCTTCATCATCTTTAATCCAAACAATAGGGCAAGGTATAAACATATTTATTCATTTTTATTATTTGAATTATTATTTTTCTTCTGGAAAAAGAGGTATATTCTCAAATAATGGATCTGGAACAGTTATGAATAATATTCCATCTTCATATTCTCCTTCTGATAGATTATTTACTTTTAAATATTCAAAGCTTTCTTTACGTGTTTTAAAACATTTGCATTCCCCAGTAATTTTATTTTCTATAGAATATAATATTCCTAAATGTTCATATTCATCATCATTCTCTTCCATAATTATTCATTTTTATTATTTAACATTGTAGCTCCTCCAACTGCTGTAGGAACTGTAGCATATCCATATTTACTAATTGCATTTATAAATTTACCACTATCTATTAACTGTAGAATTTCTGCCCCTGTTAGTGTGTTTAAATTACATTCATTATTCATTAATTAGTTTCTTTTGGAATAAATTTCTTTGTATCTAGGAATTCAATAATTTCATTATATTTATCATTATCTAATAATTTATAAAACTTGGAAGCTGTAATTATATATTCCTTAAGTTCTGATAGATTCTGAATATTAACTTTATCCAATTTGTTTTGGACTAGTCTTATTTCTTCTCTATTCTTATATTCAGAATAGTTTGTGTTATATCTTCCAAGATCTTTAAACATAAGGTATAATAAATTTAGATTATCCTTATTTACCTCACATAATAATTCATCTTTATTGAAAAAATCAAATATATTAGTGACTACATCAAAATTAGATTTGGCAGAATTATAAAATGTAACAAGTTTAAGTTCATTTAAATTATCATTTGGACTCATTGCTCATATTCATTAATGATTTAACACCTAAAAATCCGGGAATCACACTTGGAGCCAATTTAATTCCTTCAATCAATGTTTTATTATTTGAATCTACTCCTTTTATAAAATGTCTTTTATTTTCAATTATAAATTGTTTAGCTTCTTCATCAGTTAAATCTCTAGTTCCAATTTTATGTTTTACTCTAAATGCCCATAAATCTGAATGTAATTCATCTCCACTTGCAGCCCATTCATTAGAAGTATTTAAGAATTTACTTAATTTATTTCCTACATTAGTATTAGCATTTAGCTTTCCATAAGTTCCACTAGAGTTTAAAACATCTAATGACACTCCATAATTATTTTGTAATAAATGTGTTGCCTCATGGTTAGAAGTTCTTCTAATCTCCTTGGGTTTTCTTAAAATTCCAGAGTTATCTCTACGTTTTATAGCTATATCATTATATCCTTGAGAATCATCAAAATATCCTGTTATAGACTTATTTTTTAAATTTTCTTTTACAGAGCCTAAGTCGGATTCTCCTTTATATTGATAATGATTTCTTTTAGGACTGTTGTCATATAAAATAAACCTATTTATTTCTTCTCCATCCGAATCAAGCATATAACTATATTTATCTCTAACATTTAATCCAGAATTTTTAATTCTTTTTGCAATATTAGGATCAAGATCATATTTAACTAATTCTGGCATATATGGAGAATCTTTATATATTTTATATTTAGATAGATCAGAACTGCCATTCCACATTTGAATTACTTCATCAATTCCTTTTTGGAAAGCTTTATCTTGTTGTTTTGTTATGATTTTTTCTCCTACTTTTGTTTTGGATGCTAGTTTATATAATTCATCTGGAAGTTTAGAAACTTTAGAAAGTTTTCCAGCACCATAAGGTAACATCTCCAACCCAGCTTGTACACCACCACTAACATAATCACCCTTAGCTGCACTAACCCCAGCATCACCCAAACCTAACACCATCCCTGCAGCTGGATTTAACATAGAAGTCCCAACTGCTGCATAATCTCTTAAATCCAATCCAACTTGTTTCAATTTATCTCCAAAATCTTGAATCTGTTTTAATGTATGATTAAGATTATTTGCTTCTCTAATATTTTTAGAAGGAGCTTGAGATAAATAAGTCCTATTATCTGGAAGCTCCTTTTCTTCTTTCTTCTTCAATCTAGGTTCTAGTTTACTATTTATTCTAGTATTATCTCTAGGCTGAGTTTTCTCTTTTAATCCTCTTGAGTAAGAATTTACTTTATCAAAATCTAAAGCCATTTCTTCATATTTATGTTTAAATTATTAGTTATTTTGTGGTGTAATTACAGCTCAAATAGTTCTTGCAACTTTTAAAATAATTGAGTATTAATTAATTTAATGGGAGGAACTAATTATGATCTGTAATTGCACCTTTTCAAAACCTGTCTTTGTACATGGTTATCGCCGCTTTAGATACGGTAAGTGGGAGGATGTGTCAGCATACTGCCGCAGATTACCTAGAAGGTAATAATATCTAAAGCCATTGCAGAGGGCTTTGTACTCTGCTATTTCTAAGTACTTATCTATCACAAATTTAATATATATTCTCATAATTTCCAATGTGTTATATATTATTTAGAATGAATATAAATAGTTGTTGAGACAACTTTTGTTGATTCTATATATAATTCATCAATTCTTGTCCTTATTTATTATATTTGCTGTTATTAATTTTAAATTTATTCATTATGAGCGATCGTCAAACTTACTTCACTCTTCGTGGTAAATCTAAAAAAGATTATGAGTTTTCTTGTTATTACCCTGAGGACATACTTCCAATTAAAGATTGTGTTTATATTCTAGTTATTGAAACTACATATCTCCATTTACCAGATACTGGAATGGATGTTGTCTTTTGTGGTGAAGTTGATAGTAGTGGTTTAAATTCCATTTCAAAAACTTATGTGTATGATGGTAAGACATATAATATTTTATATGTAGGTGTATTAGAAGAACCCTCACATGATGAGCGAATTAAAATTATAGATGACATCATTCAAGCTTTTCAAGATATTAAAAACTCTTTAGAATAATAATAGTACCATCTTCCATTGTGTATTTATCTGTGAGGTAGGGGCGTTTATATTCTGCTTTTACCTCCTTTTTCTTTTCTTCTGGAAGTTGATCTAACAGAGATTTAAATAACTCTAATTCTTCTTCTGTTGCCTCTAAATGTCCTCCTAATCTAGATGTAATGTATTCCTTATCATTTATTTTTCTAAATACAGAAAAATTAGGGTGTTCATAAGTAATAGCGTATATAGTCCCTTCTTCATTTTTAAATGCGGCTATGGGATATTCTGTACTTTGGTAACGCCAAGTAACTTGAATTTCTTTTGGTGTTTCTATTTTTGTGTACATAATTCATGTTCATTTTAAATATTTGTTATTAACCATATAATAGTTATAGGATTAAATCCGATTACTAATAACCATATTAAATATTTCCATTTTCTTATATAGCCATAGTATATAATTGAAGGAATTAGTAATATGATAGCCATTAGCAATATATAATCTGATATGTTAGATAATTGTTTCCAATATACTAGATTACATATTCCCCAATATTCTCTTAATGCGATTGCTATTAACATTGATGATATAACACTAAGATTTAATCCTGCAACTATTAATAATGGTAGTTTATTGGTAGTATTTATCTTCATTTGTATAATAATTCTTCATGTTATCTCTTAATAGAAATGATCCTTGTTTTGGATCAAATTTAATATCTTCACGTATTCTTAAAGTTTTTTCTCTTTCTGGGATACTATATTTACCTGTATATCTTGAAGGAAAATCATAAGTATCATATAATTTAATGGTATTAGTATTCTTATCCCATTTCATGCCAAACTTACCTAATATCTCTAATCCAGAAGCCCTATCTTGTATATAATTAGGATTTCTTTTAACTTCTTTGATTGACATATGTTCCTTAGCCTGTTGAGCTTTTCCTGAATCTAATAATTCCTTACCAAATTTGTACATATCATTCATTGTATCTTCTTCTGGTAATTCTGGATATTTTTCTTTATATGTTTGATAGTTTCTTACTATTTTTCCCATGTTAAGAGTGTCAGCCAATGCTTGAACTCTTCTAGCTACTGGTTGAGGAACTCCTACATATTCTGAATTAACTCCATTTTCTTTATCCCAATTAATTCTGGATTTAGTATCAGGAACTAATGTCTTATCTCTACCTAAATTTAAATAATGCTTCCAATATGCTTCCTCTACTGGAGTTGCCATATCATTTTTAGGTCTTAGAGGTATAGTAGAGCCTAACCAACTATAAATTGGAAAAGTTGAATATCTTAATGTGGAGAAAAGATTAAACCCATCTGCTGGATTTGTAAAATTATAGGCTCTTTCTGCCTGTGTCTGTTTAATAGGTTCATCCTTTTTCACTATTCCACCTTTACTAAATTTTCTTACTTTATTCAAATAAGCATTTACTTTCTCAAAATCTATCATCATTCTACAGTACTAATAAATTCACCTTCATCCTTAGTATTATATAATATCTCTCTAACTAATAACTTCCCAGCCTCAATTGCAGCATCATCAGTGCCTTCTTTAAATAACTCTTCCAACCTCTCAGTTACCTTTGGTCTGAATATAATCTCATTCTTCTCAATCTCTGCTGTTTGTTTAGTGGAACCTCCTTTTTCCATTAGGACAGGGATTCCTTTGTTAGTGACTACTCCTTCAACATTGATGTTGTGTTTTCTAGCGTGTAATGCTCCGATTGGTAGGAGGTTTACATCGTTTTCTTTGTCTTTTAGATATTTTCTGTAATGAGTGATGAATTTGGCTCCTTTTTTCCCAAATGTTATATAACTATTACCTCCTAATATTCCAGACTGTTGAAGTTGTTTTCTATTATTAAACATATCAGTAGATGATGCTTGAATAGCTCTTTGGTCACTTGCTTCTCCTAGAATATCCTGTATTCCAGATTGCCAGACCTTAGCTTGCCCAATTTTTTTATTAGCTTTCTTTCTAGCTCTGTTAGAAAATAATCCATATTTTTTATTAGAATATTGCCCAGCCTTTTGAATATCTGCACCTGTTCCTGTATAAGATGAATTACTTACAGCATTTTGGTCAATATCTATTGTATCTGTTTTCTTTCCAAATGCATTATTTACTAGTCCTAAGGCTCCTAAATTAAAAAAAGAGCTTCCTAGTATTGCATCAGTAGTAGTCATTTTATCTGTTCCAATTCCTACTTTTTCTAAAGCACTTCCTGCTAATTTGCCAGCCTTCATTATTCCTCCCACAACCATTCCTGCAGGGCCAAAAGACATTGCTGCATTAGAAATTGTATCATAAGCAGAATCAAGCCCTTGAGTTAGATTACCTTTTTTACCTGAATAATTTTTTTGGAAGACTTTAAAATTGGATAACATATCTAATCCAGCTCCTATAGCTCCCATAGGATTTGCACCTCCACCTGTTGCTCCAGTTGTTTCAGCAACTGAAGTAGTAGAGGTGTTAATTCCTAATGTGGAATTACCAAGATTTCTGAGTCTATCTCCTAAGGTGAAGTTAGGTTTAATAGAATTTAAACTTGCTCCTTGAGCAGCCATAGCATTTAAAGTTAAGGCTGGAGTTGTTGCTGTGAGTTGGGGATCTGTAAGAACCCCTCCCCACTGTAATTTAAATATTATATGTTTCATTAGTTATAACTTGGTGTATATATAGTTTGTATTGCTGTTATAATTGGCTTATTTTTACCATCATATTTAAATCTCACTCTCATAAATTTATCCCTAGGTCTAATTTCCATGAATGGAAGATCTTCTACTGTTACATCTTTTCCATTTTCATAAGTTCTTCTATGAGCTCTCATAGGATCTATTTCTAAGTAGAATAAGTCTTCTTTATATACAGAATTTCCTAAGATGTTTCCCCAAACTTTAATATCCCTAACATCCATGCTCTTTCTCATAGTATATTGATTTAATTTTCTATCTTTAAAGAATTCTGCATTTAATTGATCTAAATATAA
>UMFO01052303.1_pt1 | contig 30044 bp, 21 predicted proteins | sample 1965051 | NCBI WGS metagenome assembly UMFO01 (sample SAMEA4836050, study PRJEB28245) | human gut metagenome | biome: gut microbiome; material: fecal sample | place: Denmark | collected 2008
GTATGATTCCCGCTATTAGGGCTCATTGGGGACTTGCACCCCTTAGCTAATACTCATGCCGAGCATACATCAACGAAAAAGGCAACTCTTTTCCAAGAGCTGCCTTCTTCTGATTTCTTTACTTCTATCAAGCCACCTTAACTTTATCAACCACAGCCTTGAAAGCTTCCGGATGATTCATAGCCAAGTCGGCCAACACCTTACGATTGATTTCAATACCGGCTTTGTGCAATGCACCCATCAGTTTTGAGTAAGACATACCTTCCAGACGGGCAGCAGCATTGATACGCTGAATCCACAATGCGCGGAAGTTACGTTTTTTAGTCTTACGGTCACGGTATGCATAAGTCAAACCTTTTTCCCATGTATTTTTGGCAACGGTCCAAACGTTCTTTCTTGCACCAAAGTAACCTCTAGTTAATTTTAAAATTTTCTTTCTTTTTGCTCTTGAAGCAACGTGATTTACTGATCTTGGCATAGTTTTAATTCATTTTTGAATGTTAGCGCCGATGTTTTACAACCGGACTTGAGGCTAATGCATTCGGTTAATAATTTAAATAATACATTTACACTACCTGCGAAGATTAACGCATACAAAGAAGTTCTTTCACTGCAGTTAAGTTTGCGCTGTGAACCAAACCCATTTTACACAAGTTTCGTTTCTGCTTCTTTGTCTTCTTAGTCAGGATATGACTATGATAAGCGTGCTTTCTTTTGATTTTACCCGTTCCGGTAAGAGCGAATCTTTTTTTAGAACCGGAGTTAGTCTTTACTTTTGGCATCTTGTTTAAGTTTTAATTATTATTATTAACTGTGGCAACGCACTATACCGGCACGTTACGCACTTTTCTCATTCTTTTCTACAACACCTGCTTCGCGCGGTTCTGCCGCTTTCGGAGCAGCAGGTTTCTTTGTTCCACCCGCTTTTTTCGGCGACAATGCAATAGTCATACGCTTTCCTTCCAAGATAGGCATCTGCTCCACTTTCGCATACTCCTCCAAATCATTGGCAAAACGAAGCAACAACACTTCACCTTGTTCTTTAAAGAGAATGGAACGTCCCTTAAAGAAAACGTATGCTTTCACCTTATCGCCTCCCTGCAAGAACCCGATAGCATGTTTCAACTTGAAGTTATAATCGTGTTCGTCAGTCTGAGGACCGAAACGGATTTCCTTTACATTGACCTTCACTTGTTTTGCCTTTTGCTCCTTTGCCCGTTTCTTCAACTGGTAAAGAAACTTAGAATAATCAATAATTCTACAAACGGGAGGAACAGCATTGGGTGAAATTTCTACCAAATCGGCACCATGTTCTTCAGCCATCCGCAAAGCTTGTGCTATAGGATAAACAGCCGATTCAATATTGTCGCCCACAATACGGACTTCTTTGGCACGAATCTGTTCATTGATTCGATGTTGCCCTTTCAAATTGTCATTTTTCATTCAAATACTTGTTTCCTTTGTCTGCTTATAATATTATTAATGTAATTATTGTTATTCTTTTTTGCCGAAAGCCAAAATGACTTTTGCAAATGCGGTTGCAAAGTTACCACTTATTTATCATATTATGAACTTCTTCCGCAATATTTTTTGCAAATTCTTCGATTTTTACCGTACCTTTATCGCCTTCTCCCTGTTTGCGGATAGAAACTTCGCCATTGGCAGCTTCTTTTTCACCCACAATCAGCATATAAGGGATGTGCTTCATCTCGTTGTCACGAATCTTGCGGCCAATCTTTTCGTTACGGTCGTCTACCAACGCGCGGATGTCGTACTTCTTCAGTTCCAGACGAACCTGGTCGGCATACTCATTAAACTTCTCCGAAATCGGAAGGACAGCAACCTGATCGGGAGTCAGCCACAACGGGAATTTACCGGCTGTATGTTCAATCAATACGGCAACAAAACGCTCCATCGAACCGAACGGCGCACGGTGAATCATTACCGGACGGTGTTTCTGGTTATCGGCACCCATGTATTCCAACTGGAAACGTTCGGGCAAGTTATAGTCTACCTGAATGGTACCCAATTGCCAACGGCGGCCGATAGCGTCTTTCACCATAAAGTCGAGCTTCGGGCCATAGAACGCAGCTTCGCCATATTCCACTTTCGCCTTCAGTCCTTTTTCCTGACAAGCTTCTACAATAGCCTGTTCTGCCTTTTCCCAGTTCTCATCGCTACCGATGTATTTCTCGCGGTTCACCTTGTCGCGCAAGGAAATCTGCGCTTCGAAGTTCTCGAAGTTCATCGACTTGAACACAATCGAGATAATGTCCATTACACGGAGGAACTCGTCTTTCACCTGGTCGGGACGGCAGAAGATATGCGCATCGTCCTGTGTAAAGCTGCGCACACGGGTCAATCCGTGCAACTCACCGCTCTGCTCATAACGGCATACCGTACCGAATTCGGCGATACGCAAAGGCAGGTCGCGGTACGAACGCGGACTGTTGCGGTAAATCATACAGTGATGCGGGCAGTTCATCGGCTTCAGGAAATATTCCTCGCCTTCTTCCGGCGTATGAATTGGCTGGAACGAGTCCTTACCGTATTTCGCATAGTGTCCCGAAGTGACATACAACAGCTTGTTTCCGATAGGCGGACACATCACTTCCTGATAATCGTAACGTGCCTGAATGCGGCGCAGGAAATCCTGCAGGCGGATGCGCAACGCTGTACCTTTCGGCAACCACATCGGCAATCCCTTGCCTACCATATCCGAGAACATGAACAAATCCATTTCCTTGCCAATCTTGCGGTGGTCGCGTTTTTTGGCTTCTTCCAGCATGGTCAGGTATTCATCCAGCATCTTCTTCTTCGGGAAGGTAATACCGTAAATACGGGTCATCTGCTTGCGGTCTTCCTGTCCTCTCCAGTAAGCACCGGCAACCGACAACAGCTTGATAGCCTTGATAGGAGCGGTGGAAGGCAAATGCGGGCCGCGGCACAAATCGGTGAATGCACCTTGTGTATAGGTAGTGATATGCCCGTCTTCCAATTCAGAAATCAACTCGCACTTATATGTCTCACCTCTCTCGCCAAACATCTTCAGCGCATCGTCTTTCGCAATGCTCTTGCGCACCAGCGGCTCCTTACGTGCAGCCAGTTCTATCATCTTCTGTTCGATAGCCGGCAGGTCGCTTTCTTTGATAACCACGTCATCTCCCGGATCTACATCGTAATAAAAACCGTTCTCGATAGCAGGACCAATGCCAAACTGAATACCCGGATACAGTTCCTGCAAAGCTTCAGCCAACAAGTGGGCACTGGTATGCCAAAATGCATGTTTACCCTGCTCGTCATCCCATTTGTAAAGAACGAAATCGGCATCTTCGTTAATAGGTCTCATCAAATCAATCGTTTCGCCATTTACGCCACAAGCCAAAACATCTTGCGCCAGACGAGAACTGATGCTCTCTGCAATCTGCAGACCAGTAACTCCTTCGTTATACTCGCGAACAGAGCCATCAGGAAAAGTTATCTTAATCATAGTCTTTTATGTTAGTCTTTTTTATTGAGTCGCAAAAATAAACAAAACTTTTTAATTATACAATTTTTAGGTGATTAGTTGACTAGTGACAAGGCAACAAGGTAACAAGGGGACAAGGTTTTAAATACCTTTAGTCAAACCATTCAGAACCTTGTTACCTTGTCACCTGGCCAACTTGTCATCTTATCATCTTTCAACTACCTAATCTTCCTCCTTCATTGTAGTAAAACGCTTCAGCACGCTGTATGCCGAGAATATACCCAGTTCGCCCGCCTTACTCAAGTCTTGCACCCCCTCGCTGTTATTACCCAAAAACACATTCGTCAGTCCCCGATTGAAATAAGCATCCGAAAAACGCGAATCAAGTTCGACAGCCTTATTATAATCCACCAATGCCGACCGGTAATCCTTCATCACGGCATAGATATTTCCACGGTTATAATACGCATAGGCAAAATCGGGAGCCAGACGAATCACTTCATCCAAATCATCGCGCACCATGGCATAATCCAGCGCACGTACCTGCAATGTTTTTTCCTGACTTTGCTCTATCTCATAATTTGCATCCCGCTTCCTGTATTCCAACTGTTTGTAGTGGATCATCGCCCGCATAAAATAGGCTGGGAAAAACGCATTGTCCTTTTCGATGGTACGGTCTAAATCTTCCAACGCATTATCAAAATCCTGTACCAGATAAAAATCAAGGGCACGTGCAAAATAGTGCAAGGCATTGTCCGGCTCTTTCACAATCTTCTCCGTTATGTCATCAATCGATGCAAAATGCTGCTTCACCTGCCCTTCGGTAAGCGAAGCTTCATTATTGGTTATCAACAACTGGTGCGGCAAGACACGACGGTTATTCAAGTCATCGATATATTTCGAATAATTAATCTGGTGTTTCACTTCATCCGGACGTTCGTAATAACTCAGCACAAACATCGGCTGGGGAAGAATCGTGATATTACGGTCCTGCACACGTCCGCGATAATCGGTCTTGTATTTCGAACGTTCGTCTTCATTGTCTGCCACTACAATCTTACGGAAATTGTTCATGTTCTTATCCGACTTCTTACGGGTCTTGTCGGCCGAAGCAGTCTGTTGCGATGTCTTTCCGTTCTGCGCATCCAGTTGCGCCTGCAATACTTTCATCTCGTCCTGGCTTGCACCTTTCAGGTCGCCTGTTTTCTTACGAGCCTCGGCACGATACTGATAGCCTGCCAAGAAATTGGGATGCTCTTCCAGCACCGTAGTATAGTCACTGATGGCACCGGCATAATCTCCCGTCCTGTCACGCAGCAAGCCCCGGTTGAAGACCGCCATCATATTGTCCGGCTCTATCTGGAGCACAAAGTCGAAATCCTCTATAGCCCGGTTATCGTCTCCTACCTGGGCACGGAGCAAGCCCCGGTTGTAATGCCCGATGAAGTTATTCTTGTCGATGTCAAGAGCCAAGTCGTAATCGCTCATAGCCCCCCGCAGGTTGTTCTGGTAATAGCGTGCCAACGCACGGTTGATATACATGCCCGCATTGCGCACCGACAGGCGTATGGCTTCGGTCAGGTCGCTTTCGGCATCGGCATACTTGTTCCGCTGAAGGAAAAGCATGCCCCGTGAAGCCCACGTGTCGGCATTATAACGGTCCATTTCGATAGCCTTGTCGGCATCCGACATGGCTTGAAGCGTATCCTTCTGCTTGAGAGAGACTTCCGTACGCATCAGATAAGCATCAATATAGCGGGGGGCAATCCGGATCAGCGTATCCAAGTCGGCTTTCGCTTCCGCATAATCCTCGCTCCGCATCCGCGACAAAGCCAGATTATGCCACAGGCTGGTATTCTCAGGATCGAATGTCAACGCTTTCTCGTAATCCTGTATGGCACCCGTGTAATTTTCTTGCTGGATACGCGCGATGCCTCTCACCTGATACGTATTAGGTACATACGGATTGCGCTCAATCGATTCCGTACAATCGGCTTCCGCACCTTGAAAGTCATCCAGATTCAGTTTTGCCAGTCCACGATAAAAATACGGTTCGGCCAAGTAAGGCTTGGCATTGATAACCTGATTGAAATACTGGATGGAAAGAACATAGTCCTCAAAATAAAGAGCGTTTTTCCCGATGGCCATCACCCGGTCCGTATTAATCTGGGCACCGGCTATCATCGGGAAAAACACTCCTATATATATTATATAAATAAGCTTCCGAATCATTTCACTGTCTTCACCTTGTAAGAGCAACGGGCCTTGCCCTTCAGCATGCCGTTAAGTTTGCCTTTAATCATTTGCTTGCGGAGTGCCGACAAATGGTCGATAAACATGGTCCCTTCCAGATGGTCGAACTCATGCTGCATCACACGTGCCAGATAACCGTCCACCCACTCATCATGCGGATTCATGTCTTCGTCGAGGTAGGTCACATGAATCTTGTCTGGACGTTTCACACTTTCATGAATACCGGGCAAGCTCAAGCATCCTTCATCCATCGAAACAATGTTGTCGCCCGTTTCCACGATACGGGGATTGATATAAGCATGACGGAAGTCCTTGTACTCGGGGAAATCATCAGCCAACACATCCAGGTTTATCACCACCACACGGATGGGCAAACCTATCTGTGGAGCGGCAAGCCCTACCCCGTCGGCACGATCCATCGTCTCAAACATATTCTGAATCAATTCTTTCAAGTTCGGATAATCCGGTGTAATGTCTTTAGCTTCCTCACGTAACACCGGTTGTCCGTATACATAGATAGGTAAAATCATATTATTTAGTTCTTTAGTTTTTAAGTTTGTCAGTTCTTTAGTTTGTCAGTTCTTTAGTTTTTAAGTTTGTCTGTTTTTAGTTTGTTAGTTCTTCTGTTTGTCATTGTCGAATTATTTAACTCAAAAACCTAAAAACTTAAAAACTCAAAGACTTACATTCCTCTTTTCGACTCCAAATACGACTGTAAAATAATCGTGGCACTGATTTCATCCACCAAAGCCTTGTTTTGCCGTGCTTTCTTCTTCAAGCCTCCGGCAAGCATCGCCTGATGTGCCAAGACCGATGTAAAACGTTCATCGAACAGTTCCACCGGAACATCGGGCAGTTTTTTCTTCAACTGATTCATAAAAGGCACGATATACTTCATACTTTCCGAATCCTCGTTGTTCATCTGCTTGGGATGTCCGATAACGATACGCTCCACCTTTTCTTGCCGCACATAGTCCAGCAAGAAATCCATCAGTCCATGCGTAGGCACGGTAGTCAGCCCGCTTGCAATAATCTGCATCGGGTCGGTCACCGCGATACCCGTACGCTTCTTTCCGTAATCAATTGCCAATATTCTGCTCATAATCGGCGACAAAAATACGAATTTATTCTGTATACTTCTCTATATAAACCTTAAAAGATTGCGTATTTATACTATATGAGAAGCTGTTTTGAATTTATCGTGCGATGATTTGGGATGAGTTTTTGAGGCATTTTCGCTTCTGTGATAAGGAAGATAGCGGGCTATCTGACGAAGAACAGGAGCGGAAAGGACCAAAAAATCGCCCAAAGCACACACGAAAACGGATACATCAAGCCAAGAAAAACTTTTTGGAGAAATTCAAAACAGCTTCTGAATATCCTCATTTTCCCCAATTGCCCATGCAGGGGCGTATCGCATACGCCCGAATGCGCCAACTTATCCATGAGGATGTCTTCAGGGCGTATAAGGTACATCAAGCTATTTCCATACAGATTGATAATTCCGCACCACGAAATACCACCTTCAACAGGTGAAGCTTCGTGCCAGAACACAGACGGCATACGATTTTATCCTTGCTATACTTTTCCAACTGGGCATCAGCTTCCCGGCTTTTGGCTTCCACCTCTTCATCTGTTGCAGCCGGTTTTACATATTTCAATTCCAGAATATAGCTGTGCGCAATCTCCGGATAACGCACCCTGTCGGGCAGAAGCAAGAAATCACTATAACCATAACTCAGTTCTATTTCAGGCTCTACCAAATAAAGTGTATTCAAAGCAAGGTAAGCCTTGAAAAAACCTTGCAGGTTATGTTCACCTAAAATACTGTCCCGCACCGAAGAATTTTCCTTGTATGCCGCAGCGATACGGTGAATAAGTGGCTCCCATTCCCCATCTAACGCCAATAAACGAAAACACCCTTTCAATTGGCTTAAATCAATATCTGCACTACGCTGATAATAATCACGCATAAAACTCCAATACTGTTCTTTTACGCAGTTATTGGGAATCACCATCCTCAATTCATCCAGTTTACGGCTCCCCATCGTGAGCAACCCGTAGTAATAAAGCAAACTGCGGAAATTATTGTCTTCCGTCACATATTCAGCAGGGAAAGAAGTCTTCAGCGTCATCAGCACAGAACCCGTTGCCGCAATTTCCTCAATAACTCCCATCCGGTTTTCCCGCTGGTTTCCCCGGTCTATACCTGCCAGCATCTGAAGTTTCTTATAATCTGTACGCACATTGACATCCACCATCTCTTTGGGAGGACGGCCGAAAGCAACCTGGTGGCGCAAGTAGTAGAGCACCATGTCACAATTGTAAAGACGTTCGGCATCTATGTAGTCTTCCGAAAAACAGTAATTGTTATACCAAGGCCTCATCTCTTCCAGCATCGCCTCGACATCAGCATCAGAACGCAACTTGCCATTATCCTGATAGTAACGGAACATCGTATGCACATCCGACTCGGAAAAGCCTAACATATAATTGAAACGGGGGTCTTGGGAAATATTCCAACCGATGTTGTAACCGCTCGAAAGGTCATCCAAGGTAATGGGAGACACACCTATCAGAAAAACACGGCTGAACATGACCTTGAATATCTTGAAATATTCCCGGTAGAACCCGCTGGCGTGGGTCAGCCTGCGGAACCGCTCCTTTCCGCCTTCACTGAGAATAACGTTGGTGAAATTGTCATACTCATCCACAATGAGGTATAAAAGATAACCTTTCTTACGTGCATGCAGATTGATATAGTTCAGCTTAGCCCTGGCACTGTCTTCCGCCTTTACCTTTTCTTCGAACTCCTTATCGTAAAACCCGGCGTATGTCTCGGCAAACATGTCCAGCACCTGGCAACAATATTTATTGAAGTTACTTTCAAGCTCACCTTCATTAGACCCGCTCCCGATAACCGAGAAGTCGAAATAAACAATCTGGCAAGCGTTTTTCAGGGAAGTCGGATGAGCCTTTATCCACAGTCCGTCGAACAACGTCTCAAAACGGTCTGCCTTGGCAATATCATAATATGCCTGCATCATGCTGACGAACACACTCTTGCCGAAGCGGCGGGGACGAATCAGAAACAAGAAATCATTTGCCTCTTCCAAAAGAGGCAGATACATCGTCTTATCCACATAATACCGGTTTTTGCTCCGCACTTCCTCAAAGTTTGCCACCCCGTAAGGGATGCCTTTTACATTTGGCTTATCCATAATCCATCCTTTTTTACATGATTCTTTCTACAAAGAAAGATTTTATCCTATTACAGTTTCTCCACTTCATCACGCGTGAGTCCGGTGATTTTAGCGATAATTTCCGCCGGAATGCCTTCCGATTTCATGCCACGCGCATTTTGGATATTGCCTTGCCTTATGCCTTGTTGTATGCCTTTTTCCAAACCTTCTTGCCGGCCTTCCTGCAGGCCTTGTTCTATACCTTTTTGCATACCCTGTTGCATGCCTTGTTGTATACCCTGTTGTATACCTTGTTGTATGCCCTGTTCCATACCTTCCCGCAAAGCATCGCTTATCAAAGTGTTCTCTACCCGCACGGCATCCCAGAAGTCATCATACCACCAGAGTTGCGCATCGCTGAAAGCAGACTCTTCAATTTGCGTCACCGCCTTGCAGATTTCCGGATTCTCTAATAACTCTTTGGGGGCTTGCCGCGTATGCTCGTCTATTTCCGTCAGATACCGCAACCAAAGTACCGCCATTTTCTTGCCTTTGAAATCTTGTGGCTTGAATTTGGGAAGCTCTACGAAGATAAACCTCAGCCCTTCTATCACCTTGTCCGTATGCTCCACCTGCACGATTTTATAGTCGTGGTAAGCCTCCGGCACATCCGGCAGGAAAATATCGTTTACCAAGTTGAGCGAATACACGGGCTGTAGCAGTTCGTATTTGCTCTCTCTGCCTCCAAGCTGGCGCACGTACGCTTTCGAGGCGTTGAACAATACGCGCTGCATGAACGCAGGAGACCAGAGCATCTGCATCTCCACCAAAAATTGCCTGCCCATTTTGTCTTTGCAGCGCACGTCTACGATACTGTTCTTCTTCAGCGGTGTCTCCGGCACCAGTTCCGGTGTCAGGTATTCGATTTCCGCAATCTCCTCTTCGGGCTTTTCGAAAGGCAGCAAGGCATTGAGCAGGCTGATGACCAAGTCGGGGTGTTCGCCAAACACTTTCTTGAAAGTCAGGTCGGCTTTAGGATCCAAGTATCTCATAATCGATGCTTTTAATGATTGCATACAAAGTTAGGGAATCTTTATCAGTTTACCAACACCTTTGAAGAAATCCTGCTTCAAAAAGAAATGTCCAAGCATGTCTGACAACACTTATCTGCATTTCCAGTCCTCTATAGTCAGGACTGAGCGAGGACTGGAATGCGTAGGACCGGGCAAACAATTGCATTTCCGGATAAGCCTGGTTTACTCCGGAAATACCATGATGCATGGTGGCAATACACCGAAGATTGTCCGCAAACAGTTTTGCCCTGCCATAAAGTCCATCCTAAAAGGCGAAGCCGACGCGCATCCCTGCGAACCGGCTTCTGAGATTACTAATTAAAATATGTGCAGGGACGCTTCCCTGCTGTTGATAGAGATAATTTTCTATTCAGCCTATAATGCTAATCAATCATGTGAATATCAATAATCTTTTCGCAGCACAATGGGATTGCGTTCCGTGGTACCCGTACCACCACCGACCAAGTCTGACACGGTGACGGAACCATAATAAGTTCCATTAGCCTCTTCGTCTCCCTTACGATTATGGGTGTAGCTGAAATACAACGTACTGTTTTCATCAAAACCTACCAAGGATTCAATTGTGATCTGTCCGTTGTTGTTATTCACCCTATATTGTTCCACAAGATTACTATAATCAGAATCGTTGTAAAGTGAGATGGTAGCATTACGTGACACAGGGTATTGAACTGTTTCATAAGAACCACTAGGCCAACCCCATTGATATTTTTCATACTCATACTTAAAGTAAAGATTAAGCGGTTCCGACGTATAATCAATCGTCACCGTACTATGGTCATACGAAGACAACTGTATGGTTTCGCTGGCGAAATTACGGTTAATGGTGAAGGTGATGCTCTGTTCACCGGTTACCGAATTCGGCGTATAGAAGATACACTGTCCGTCACCACGCATCGTGTACGTACCAGTTGTAGTTTGCGGAGCATTTTCACCATTGGGGTCGAGATAGAAGTAATCTGCAAAGATTTCTATCGGGTGGTCTGCATCTAAATGCTCTGTGCTTCCACAAGGCAAAGAAAAAGTCAGTTGGACCTCTGTCTTGTTTGTCCAACAATCAGGAAATAGTAAAGGGGTTTCGGGGGTACCTGTATTACTAGCGTTACCAGAAGTCAGTGTTACCTCACCAAAGTCGTGTTTGTGCCCAACAGCCACATTAGTAAACACCGCCACATTGTTCTGGGCTGGTTCCGGAACATTGCTCGTATCCAGAAAATAGGAATTAGTTACTTTGATGTTGGTGGCACTCTCGGCCATATTAGTCTTAAAGTGTATAAACTGTGTATGATTTAGACGATAAACGTTATAGTCCACCGTGGCCACATAGTTAAATGTATAGTTACCGTGCGAACCTACCGGAATACGGTTGGCATTGACATCCGGGTAAAGCGATTTCTTCTCCGATTCTATATACAAATCCAATGGAAATACAGAAGTAGGCATGTTGTCCGGCAAACGAACAATAAGGGTCAGATCTGCACCGATCTCTTGTTCCACCACATCATCACAGTCCGCTATGAGTTCAAAGGGTTTGCGTACTCGCACTGTGACACGGCGCGACAATCCAGACTTTCCTGCCACAATAAACTCCTGCGTTTCCATCACATCGGGCAATGGGTCTACAGGTGTAATGGTAATAGTACCATCAGCGTTGCATTTTATTTCTTTTACGGCATTGTGATTATACCCTCCTTCGTCATTGCCTCCTACAGGAGTGACTTTGACATAATCCGTTCCATTATGTGGTTCGCCCTCATGCACATAATTATAATCTAATGTATGAGCATCCGTAGAAACAATCATGATGTCCAATTCTTCTACCCAAAGAGAGTTTTCCCCATACCTTATTTCGTTTACATTGCTAATCTCTACAGATGCACCAATGTTATTCGAAGCAACGGCATTAGTTGCTTCTTGCGGAGTGTCATAACCTTTGTCAGACACACTGGTAATATGCAATTTGTAGTGGAAATTGCGATAAAGATTGAAATAAGAGGTGACATACGTATCCTTATCAAACGATACGATATCCAGTTTGTAATAACAGATTTCATCATTGTAGCGTGCCTTTAACAACAGATAAGCAGGATTTGAGGCATCATCCTGATTGCGTTCGTAAACATACACACTACCTGTTGTAGTAAAATACGTGTCATTATTCTCCGCAGGAGGGATCACCCCTTGCAAAGAACTGATATCTCTTGGTGGGTTACAGCCACCAAAACCCGGATTAAGCTCTCTAAAATCGTCATAACTTAGAACAGCCCCATCCTCCTTTTCATACAAAGCAAACCCTCCATTCTCCTCACTGCCAGAATATGGAGCTACCGTGCCTCTGTTGATATGGTTAATGACCGTGAAACCTATCAACTCAAAATTTTCGGGAAAATCATCACTTTTAACAACGTCTACAGATATCTGTACAAAGTTCCGCACCAATTTGATGGTCTTTCCTGCTAAAGAGGAGACTTGCCCCGATTCGTCTTTCAGTATATTGTCCACTTCCACGCGTTGCCAATACACATCTTCATTATCTCCTACTGTAAGCTGACTGAATATACTGGTCTCACTATCTGATGCGGTATACTGTGGATTTTCAAAATCAGCTACATTACCTAATACAAAATGTAAAGCACAAGGAGTATTCGATACCGGAAGCTTTACGGTGTAAGTACCTTCTCCACCTCCGTTATCGTTCGCCGTAAACGATTCAACCGTAGCTTTTTGAAAAGCAAAGAAGAAACCGTTTTCATCGAATACCAATACGTGCATCGGCAGACTCTTTATTACATACTCTTCCGTTAGGGCATCACCTATAGCACGGGTATTGGTTTCGATAGGCGCAGGTATGGATACGGTGAAACAACATCCGTCAGATTGAGTTCCGGACGATGCGTTGCCGATAAAGTCTTGGTCTGCGCATGAAGCAAAGAACAAGAGTATAAAAACCGATATATAAATACCTATCGTTTTCATAAGCTATAATTATTAATTATTTCTATCAGTCAACTGTATTTCTTGACCTTTTCTAAATGGGTTATTTGCACTTGCTGCATCACCCCAGACAAAATCGTCATTATCCAAATTAGAAATATTAAATTCATCATTTTCAATATCTTGTTCTCCCCAATACCAAATGTCATAAACACAACGGACTGCATATTCATCGTCCTCATCTGGCTCAAAATCTTCTGAGACCTCTTCAGGATGAAATTTTTCATTTGAAGATGAATAATAACGACCAGAAGCACTCCAATAATTTCCGCCAAACAAAGTTGGAATTTTTCCATCTTCTGATAAACCTACTATAAATTCGATTTCTGCTTCAGTTGGTATACGCCAACGACCTGCAGGATAACCATCTTCTTGATAAGCAGCACAACGACGTTGAGCATTTTTAAATGACACCTCCAAAGTTTTTCCTCGTGAAGAAGCTATCTTGAAAGCAGGAGCTATAACTCGCGCACCAACTAACGTTTGTCTTGACGGATAATATTGTGTCAATCCTTCCATCTCCAAATTATTATATATATCAGAACGTGGATCACCAATAGCATAATTGTCTCCGACATCAAATGAAGATATGTAAATATTGTAATTATTAGGGTTTCTATTGTTAGCTGTGCCATCCACAGATTCCGGATTCTGCACAGATCCTAAATAATAATCATCATAAGTAACATTGCTATACCAATAATCCTTATCACGTTCTCCATCGTAAGTAGTATAATATCCAGCCACATACAAACGATCAGTTGCTTTTTCTCCCTCGATATAAATTGCCGGATACTGCTTTATTGTCCACGTAACATTCACACCTTGTGTATTATATACAACCACAGTAATGGTGTACTTCACATAATCTGAGTTATCCAATACATGCTTTATTTTTATCGTATTTTCAGCATCTCCGGACGCTAATTCAAAATCAGAAAAATGTACAGGAGCTGTACTTTCAGAGTAACCGTGATCATTATCCCAAGTATAATCAGCATCTAATTCTACTATATAAGGATTCGTTAGATGATAGTCTGTATAGCTCACACTCACAATTTGTGTATACTTCCCATCGTTTATACCTTCCGTTTCCGGCCAAGCAAGCTCGCTGCTACTGATATACGGCATTTCTAGTTCATCCACATTATTCATCACCGAACTATACTCGTCCAGTACCAAATACTGATATTGCTCCATACCTGTATCGATCCCAACTTCAAACCAATCATAGATTTCGAAATTGGCGTTTGTTATCTCTATGGCATCTTCCGGATTCACGCTGCCTAATACACCGATATGTACATTAATCCGGTAGTATTGATTGCGTGCCATCAAGGCCGGATTCGCATTACCAGTAATCGGTACACGATAGTAATAGTTGACAGCCTGATATGAACCATCTCCATCCGATTGGCGAACCGTCCAAGGCACACAAAGCATCAGATACGTATCTTTACGGTCTGTTGTTTCTTGAGGATTAGGATACGAATAAAACGGAGCTACTTGTTCGTAGCGATTATAAGGCTCAGCATCTTCGTCTGCATCTTCGTCTATTTCTTTAGCCGGAACTTCTTCTGGGTTTTCCGCATCATAATTGCGGCGTATACCTCCGGTAAGGTAATCCGCTGAAGAATTCACTTGATAATCATCCCCTAAATTCGTTTTCGTCACGCTGTTATACATCGTAACAAACATTCTTTCAGGTACGGGTGTATAAGTCATTCCATTAACTGTAAGTTCTTTTTCGGTAGAAGTATACAGCATCACCTTCGCCATGGCACGAACCAGTATAACATGCCCTTCAGCCCCTTCCGCAGTAACCTTAACTGAACTGTTACCATCCATCACCAATGAAGATTCTACCGCATCATCCGTATTCGTCCCATTTTTCCATTGGGTAGAGACTATTATGTCTTTTAAGCCGTCAAGAGTATAATTGACAGCTATTTCGTTCGTTATACCTAAATCACAATTCGCTACTACATATATATAATAGGTATTATTATCTTGAATACGGTTTTTATCAAGCACCACCTGCAACACGCTACCTTCGGGTACCAGCCCCGTTTGGGCATAAAGGCAATTTCCTGAACCTCCGTCTGCAAAGAAATACACGTCCACACGCTCCACTTCATTTTCATTGAAACGGTCATCGCCCACTACTGGTACACGTGAAGCCGCTGTAGTGCTCAATTCAAGGGTCAGGCAGTTTATATCTGATACTTGATTGCCCCAGTCTTCTTCTTGACATGCTCCCATCATCAAGAGCATCGCCAATACACCTACCACATTATATATCAATCGTCGTTTCATAACTACATTCCTTGGGTTATCGTAAAATAGTTCACATCTGATCCTTCTGTATCGGTCAAGTCCAACTCGTAAGTTTGACCATAATAAGTCACATAAACATGAAGCTGCACGCTATGCGTTTCTTCCGAACTTGGATCGGTACAACGCACATAAATGCTTTGGGAAATAGGGTTGCCGTTTCCATCATAAAGAGTATTTCCTTCATCGGTCGCACCCACTCCCACAAAACGTTCTTCTCCATCAACCGTTTCCTTATGAACAAACTCAAAAGAACTCACATCTGTTCCGTTTAATTGGGCACGCCAAGTAGCATCAAGAGGTGACTGAATGGTAAATCGAAGCTCCGCCGGCCTATCCGGATAGATATGCACATTGGTCTTTTCTTCATCCAAATAGTCTATATAAGTATCTTCAACCCATTTGTCACTCCGATAACTTAGGTTATCCTCATAATTCACCGTCACATCTTCCCTGTCCCACGGTTCAACCTCATACGTCAGGTTCACCAGTTTGCCAGGGTCAAGTTCCGTGCCACCCGGACGGTCTATGTTCACCGTGATGTCATAAATATAGTTGCGCTGCAGGCGGTAGAGGTGACGGTAAGTATCCGGGTCTATATTTATGTCATCGTTATTATCCGGCAGACGGTAATTCACGGGCACTTTATAGTAGTACCACTTTTTGTCCGTTCCTTCTCCGTAAGGAGCATAAAGCAGGATATAAGTCTGTCTATCCTCATCTATTGGTTCTTTTTCATCTACCAATTGATTCTCTTTATCAGTGTCATCATCGTCATAAGGTTTGAACCAATTATTTGCATATGAATAAAATACCAATTGCTTACCATCTTTATAATAATTGTAGTCCGCCTCAGCTGATTCTGTATTTACCTTTTCCATTTGTTGTGTTTCCACTGGATAAGAAGATAAAGGTTGTTGCAAAGTCGCCAAATAATCATCCTCGGCATCCCAACCTAAATCCAACAAATTTGCGGTAGATACGTAATGATAAAAACGATAGGAAACATCATTCCAATCCGTTTTACTGGAAAACTTGATGCGTACTTTGGCAGCTGCACGTTTCAGAGGAATCACACCAATATGGATATTGTTTACATCACTTATCATATCGCGGTTTACCTCTATCTTCCCATCCATGGCAAACTTATCTTGCTTCTTGTTACAAAACTGCATCTCAAGCGTTTTACCTTGCAAGTCTGCTAATTTATCAACATTAAGTGCAACAGTTTCGGGGGCGTTCGCTATCAGATAAACCACATCATTGACTTGTATATCATTTCCAAAAACCGACAAAGGAATTTCCCATTTTTGGGCATCTTCATTATCATTAGTCACTTGAGGAGCTTGAACATTATTGATAGTCTCTCCATAATGCCCCTTACATTGACCATCAATACCAAACACAAACACATCCAAGCGTGTAATCAGATTCTCATTCCAATCTTCCCAACCAGGTTCCGGCGTACGAGTCAAAACATCACTACCACCTACAGCATAAGAAAGGACAATACAACCCTTACTCTCATCCTCTATGGAAGAAGAAAATGAGACATCCTCTGTACAGGCGGCAAACAAACCCGTTACAACTAACAGAGACCCTAAATAATATGTTGCTATTTTCGCTTTCATTCTGTTTTTCCTATCAATTACTGTCATCACCTTTCCAATAGGCTTTGATAGCCCATTTTTCATCCAATTTGTCTACCATTTCAACAAAGTCGCCGCCTTTTTCCGCTTTCAACTGCCATATCCGGATATAATCATCTCCACCGGCAAAACGGCGATTGTTATACCAATAAGTATGTTCCAAGTAATACCGATACCCTTCCGGATTTTCTTCCGGAGTTTTATCAGTCGGCGTAAAATCAGGTCGGTTTATATCTAATGTATTCCATGTTATACCTTGATCTAAAGACACAAGAATATAAAGATCCGTATGGATGTCGTATTGCTCATCGCTATTCTCAATCTGCTCTCCCCAAGGAGCTAAAACATCCCAGCCGCTATCTTCTCCTTCAAAACCATTACCTTCCTTTTTGCTTGCAATCGTCCATGGTTTTTTGGCACCTACCTGTATCTGATAAGGTTCTTCTCTGGCAATACCTGTGATAACACAATGTTTGTCATTCGTTCCATCTCCATCACTATCATAAGCCCCTCCGGTTGAAAGTTCAAAATCATCTGGATTCGTAAGATAAGCTTTCCATATTGCACCATCAGGCTCTTTCATACAAAAATAAAATCCGGCATAAGAAGATTTAGCCACTAATGTATTATGATCAGACTGATTGTTAGACCTTCCAAATCTCGGATTAAGTACATAACAAACTGTAGCCTCCTCATCACCTTCCCGCGCATCTCTAAAATCCGCGTCTATTTTTTTCTCGTGTATTCTCCATGCTGCCATAGGTGCATTATAAGTATAACCAAAATCTTCTTCGGGATTCCACCCAATCTGTGATTTCACTTCCTCCCAAAACAATACGCGATAAGAAATCGACAATTTCCCGTCATCTTTCACCCGCACAAATATCTTATTCCAGTAATTGCGCTTGATTTCAGGCAAATAAATTTCTTGCGTTTTATCACTTCCGGATACTTGATAAGTTACCTTCATCTTATACCGGTCATCCGATACGGGTGTTATATTTTCGGGATAAGTATAATCCAATTTTCCATCACCTTCAGTGCCAGCCCATTCTCCTCCATTGGGATTTTCCAACAAATAAGCGGAAAATAAACTTTGCAGTTTCGTTTTGTCATCTTGATACTTGCTGAAATTACCCAGCGTAGCATCATCATTGGTTAACACGGCAGATATATCCGTACCACTACTATTTGTAGAAGAGAAAAGCGGTTTTGAATCTTCTGAATAACTCAAACTATAAGTTTCAGGCTTTACCAAATAACCTTTATCCGGATTTTTAGTTAATGTTACATCTTTAATACCTAACGTAAAATTGGCATTCTCTTTCGTAAAGAACAATTCCAGCTTGCCTACAGCACGTTTCGCGTCTATACTGACACTATATTCCGAACGATGTTTGGATACATCTAAAGTGCCATAACCGTAAAGAGGGACTTTGTTGTCGCCTGTCCATGTGGCTTGAGTGAATGTAGCTTCTTCTATATCTTGCGGAGTTGAGTTCTCGCCCAACAATATCCCCATACCGTTCATCACGATGTAGAAATGCAGGATGTTGATTTCATTCTCTACGTTGATGATGCGCTCAATGGTCTGCACTAACCGGTTGTTGAGGTCAACCATAGAGAACTGCAAATCCTCTGTGATATTCTCGTAAAATATCCGGGTAGCATCGGCGGTGTTGCCGTCGAATATCCACAACTGCAAGTCATCCGGACGGGAGTTGTCGCCTATCACACCTTCTTCGTCCGTAGCACGCGACAAGGTGATGCCTAAATCCACCGTTATCGTCCGCTTGCCTTCGGATGAGCGCACTACTTCCTCGTCCCTGCAATTGGTGAGGAAAAGCAGGGAAGCGAGACTCATGATTATATATAGGCAACGCAGCTTCATATCAGATTTCGGGGGTTATGTCGTTGTAACGTACTATCCAATCGTTGATTATCACTTGGGTGTTAATCCAAGCGTTGTCCGAGTCGAGGAAGAACGTCATGGCGTAGGTGTCTTCCCGGTCGAGGTATTCCTGCAGGGGCATGTCGTAGTTTGCCACCGTGCGGCATAGTTCCAAGTAGTCGATAAGCGGAATCGAGAGCACCGGCTTGCCTGTCTCGCGGTTGGAGACGGTGAGGCGGGTGTCGGCATCTGCCATCAGGCGGCCTACGCTCAGTTCGGCTACTACCATGTTGAGTTGCTCTTCCGTGGCTTCGCCTTCTACCACCGTCGAGCCTTGGGCTTGGTGATAGGGCATGTAGGTAAGGATGCCGTCGCCTTCCACAAGGTGGTTTTCGTGGGTCATCATGCCGTTTTCGTCGGTTATGGTGAATTCAAACTGCGAGGCGTCCATCTGTCCGGCTGCCATCTGCTGAAGGATGACACGGATGGTGCTGGTGTTCTTCATCAGGGGCATAGTGACGGTTTGCGTATTCACCGCGGCACGGGTCAAGGTTTGCGGCTCGGTAATGCCGTGCCACAAGGGATGCAGGTAGCCCACGGAGTCTATCTCTTCGCCGTGCAAGGTGCGGCGGTAGCGGTTGATGCGGCACGTCAGGTCTTCCATATCCGATACGCCTTCTTGCAAGAGAGGCACTTCGTAAGCGTTGCCTTCGGCTAAGCCTGCCCATGCTACCAGCCGATAGCGTCCGGGAGCAAGGTCAAGCTTCATGGTGTAATCGTCGTGGCTGAGGGCTTCGCCTTGCTCGGATTGCTGGAGCACCAGCTTGCCGCTTTCATCGAACGCATAGAGGGTGACGGAGCGCACTTGTGTGGCAAAGGCATCGGTAAAGAGCATGTTGTAGTCGTGCACAAACTTTACCCGATACTCGGTTTCGGTGGGACAGTCGTCGTTATCGTCCCAAACAGAATAGCACGAAGCCATGGGCAAAGCGATTGCCATAGCCAACAAAGCTTTTCGCACTTGATGATGTATGGAGTAAAGCGGATTCATTTTCAATTACAAATTAAAAGTTTAAAAATTAAAGGTTGGGAAACTGTTTGGGGTCTTCCCGGCAAAGTCGTTGTGCCGGATAGGGAACAATGCTTGAGGGAACGTCTTAGTTTCGGCTTCAGGCTATCTTCCTTTTACGGTTTCCATATGAAAACCGTACGTTCTCCATCTCAAAACCGTACGGTTTCCATATCAAAAACGTACGATTTTGGGATGGAAACCGTAAAAGTATGCCGTCTGAACCGACAATATAACCCTACTTCGCCCACAATGTCTAGCGTTCGAAGAATGGATTATATATGTCCGTACCGCATTCTCCTCCGGTTAATCCAAAACAGTTTCTTGTTTGTTGTTTTTTTGTAGGGGCGTATCGCATACGCCCTGAATGCATAAACAATTCTAAGCGTATGTTTTCGGGCGTATGCAATACGCCCCTACAAGGTTTATTCATCTTAACTGATGATTAGAACTCTATGTCGTTGTAGCGGACGATCCAAGGCTCCATCGTAACATTAACTGACATATAAGCCTTGTCGGATTCGTTCGGTACGTTAGGTGTCGGGTCTACAAACGGATCACCTATATCTGTAATATTGGTAACAGACAATGAATAGATGTTGTTACGCATGATGGCATACTCCATGACACCTGATACAGTCGGGTCACCATTGTCGAAATGCTTGATTTCAGTAGTGTAGTAGTAGCAAGTATTACCGTTGTAACGTACCACATTGGCTGCTTCAAGTTCTTGATTGGTAATTTCTTCAGAACCTTTCTCTTTGGCTACCAAATCTCTAATAGCGGACGGAGTACCTGCGCCATACGCATTCTGAATAGCTTCCAATGAAGTGTAAACATGACCTGCATAGCGATAAAGAGGAGTATTCAAAGGAGTTTGACAATTCTCATCAGTATAAATCTGTGCCATGAATGAAATAGCTGTACTTACACCATGATATTGATGCGCTTGATCTGTAGAGTTTTCAAAGCAATAACTCATCAATCCGCCCGTCTTGTTGGCAGCAATATAATCTTCGTCATGTTGGTCATCTTTTCCGGAAACAACCTCGCCGTCACCTGTAGGCAAAGCACGATAATAAGTTGCATCTGCTATCTTTGTAGCATCTAAAGTCTTACTTTCACCTGAAACCTGTGCCAATGTGTTGTAGAACCAATCATCTGCATTCTCAACATCTGCATATTCCGTAGACATATCGTTCTTTGCAGCCCAGTTAGGAGTCCACAAATAAGTCTTACCGTCAGTAAGTGTACCAAATACGGTTACATTCTCATCATCAGAATCTGTAGTCGTATGTCTTACGTAATTTACACTCTTAGACAAGTTGATTAATGCGTATCCCTTCAATTGTACATACCATTTATTCGGAGTTGTTGATGTGCTACTTTCATCAGCTTGAAGAACCAAAGAACGCTCTTCTTCCTCTAAACTGATGTTTTTGTCTCCATCAAAGTCTACCGCTACATAATAATCGTCCTTGTCAGTTGTTCCGTTGTCATAAACATCTTCTGTTGTAGCTGTCACCTTCTCGTAAACAGTCAAAGTGATTGTGCTTTCACCGTCTTTAACAGATTGTTTTTGTCCTTCTCTTTGTTTATAGACACCTTTAAAGATAGGTTCTTCTCCTTCATCTGCAGCTGGCTCATAATAAGCATACACCACATTGGGTTCCGGTTCATCGCTATCTACTGCAACGTTCAGCGTCACTTTCTGATAGGTTCCTCCATCATCAAAAGAAACGGCTCCATCCACTGTTCTTGCTTTTGTGTTAGAAGTTTTAACTTCAACAGGATAGATATTATTTGTTTTCTTTGTACGGTACGTGATTTTGGACAAAGTACGTTCTACGACAACATTAGCTACAGCTGGTTTTGCTTCTGTATTATCTTCGGTTATCGGAACAGACTCTGCTTTTTTATTAGTCATCATGAAACCATCTGTTCCGTTGCCTATACTATTAGCTGCATTTGTATAATTATCAGTCGTTCCTTCTGGAGCTGTAAAGGCATATTGATTGTTCAGGATTGCATCATACAATTTCTTTACAGTAGCATTTTCTGTTGATTCTACTGCAGATTCGCCCAACATTGCCGTTAAGGTATTTACCGGATTGATGACTACTAATACATTATAGTTACCCGTTTCTACTTGGATTGGCTTAGCCGATACATAGCTTTGACTCTTTGTATCGGTAATCACAAAACCGTCACCTGTTCCTGGTGTAGTTTGGTTTAAATCTTTTTTACCATAGAGTTTGGCAAAACAAGCTTTGTTTGATTCCGACGTATAAACTACAACCAATGCACTATTTACGGCTGTTTCTTCTGTTGTACCGGGAGTAGAGTGACCGCTATCCTCAGCATCTCCATCTTTGTCGCCCGTATTGGTTCCGACTCCTTCAGCACGTGAACTACTTCCGTCATTTGCCGTAAACGAAATAGTCAGGTAAGCCGGAGTACCGTCACCTATTGTGCCAGTGTTTCCGCCTTGCCCGTCGATTGCATCATCAGAGCATCCGGCAAAAGCTATTGCCGCGAATGCCAAAGCAAAAAACTTAAATTTTCTCATAATCGCATATAAATTAAAAGTTAATAATATCCTTTGCCTTATATGCTCTTATGACGTAGTGGGAAGCCCCTCCCTAACCCTCCTCCATGGGGAGGGAACTTAGAGTTGTGGGGGAATGTGTTTAAAAGAATATTTGTAGCTTTGTGGGATTGTGTCTGGCCGGACGTTGTTTGTTGATATTATAATTCATTGAGCAGTTCCTCCGCTGATTTCAATTTCCAGCCTTCTTTCTTGGCACGATACATCTGCGTAAAGGCTCTGAGGTATCTTTGTTCCAACTCTTCTTTGCTGATGTATTCCTCCTCATCCTCTTCCTGCGTCTTGCTTGCCGCTTTCTTTACCGCCGCTAAAGCACGATTTAGGTAGCGTTGCGTTTTTTGGATTACACCAATGTCGTCAACGTTTCGCAATTCGTTTATCAATGCTTCGCGTTGCATGGCTAATGCGGAATTCTCAGTCATGGCTTTATCCTCCTCATTATTACGTTTATAATCTGTATGCAAAGATACAAATTATTCTTTTATTCCCACTATGTCAAAGAGCGTTATTTCTTTAGGTACCAGGTGACTAGGTTTTAGATACCAAGTACTATTAAACTATTCAGAACCTAGTCAACTGGTACCTAGTACCTGGTCAACTAGCATCTGCTCACCTAATGTATTTCAAATTTTCACTTGCCTCGCTTACGCCTGCCCGGGCTGCACGATGCAAGTACCTTTCCGCCTCATCGTAACGTTCCAACAGTATCATTGCCACACCACGGGCGTTGTCGGCTTGGGGCGTATCGCCTGCTTTGTCTAAGAACTTCAGTGCCTGTGCGGCCTCTTTCCGTTCCAAAAACGCATTGGCAGCGTTCAGGTTCGCTATCGGGTCGGCTGGATACAGGCGCACGGCTACATCGAATACATGATTGAATTCCTCGCTTCCGGGCTGGTAGGTCTGCGCTACGGCAAACATCTCCTGCAGGCTGAGGTTTTGCGGACGGGTCTTGATGACCTCTTTTGCTTCTTCTACATTGAAACCGCGGATAACATAATCTACCGTATAATCGGTACGGCGCAGGGCTGGATAGCAGTCTTGCAGCAAGGTGCGGTAAGACGCCGCATGTTCTCTGCGGATGCGCTGCTCTTTGGCATCGGGTTCTTCCTCGCTATCGATGATAGCCAGGATGGCTTCTTTATCCGCCAAACCGCTTTGCGCCACATACTTGCGCAAGCCTGCCCAGTTTTCTGCTCCGGCATTGGTGCGGAACAGGGAGGCTTCGAAGCCGTATTCACTCATCAGATAATCCTTCAAGGCATCGGTACGTCCTTCTGAGAGGCGCACATTGGCGGCATATCTGCCTTCGGGCGAGGCATATCCTTTCAGACTGATTCGGGTAATGCTGAAATCTTTGTCGGTACGGATGGTATCGATGGTAGCACGTATCTTTGCCAGTTCTGCCGTATTCCGGCGGTATTCGGGATAAATCACCGTCTTGTTTACCGGAAAGTCCAAATACGCCTCACCACTCAACGCACGTGCCTTACGGGTTTCTGCCTGTGGACTGATGTATGCCAGACGAGGTGTAAACACCAAGTCGGCCTGCGCTAAAAGGATGCTGTTGCCTTTACTGACCTCACCGCATTGGCAAGTATCTTCCGCCACTACCAAGGAAGCACGGTCCATCCACTTACGATAAGGAACAGATACCTGATAACCGACCTGTTGTGTTGCATTTTTGTCTTTTTTTATAATGGTATATGGACTATCGGCGTAAAGAGATTCTTCATTGCGCTGATAATACAAATAACGGGTACGCCCCATTACCTCAATAGCAGGGAGCCATTCTTCTTCCCCTTCTGCATAAAACAAAGGAGTTACTACAATAGAGCGGTTACGCCCTACCTCCATGCCGCTTAAGTTGAGGTTCATACGTATCACCACACTATCGCGTTGCTTCCGGATGTCCACGCCACTCACCTCGGCACCACCCGGTAAACGTTTCACCTCATCGGCAGCAACCGGTACCAACGGAAGCAAAGCCAACAGACTATATAAACAGATTGTTTTCATAACCATTCCTCCTTCCGTCTTTTAAAATACGTAAATCAAATTAATAGCAGCTTTGGTAGGTCCAAAGTAATTATGCGGTTTGTTTTCTTCCAGCAAATCGCCACAATGGGGACACTCATACTTGTCATACCGGCTATAAACATAACCGATACCTATTTCTGCCTCCAGACTCCAATGCCTGGAGAGCAACCATTGATAGCCGTAAGCAATACCCGCTCCCAGCATCCAACCTTCAAAACGATAGTCTTGCAATTGTCCAAAATCGGTACCAAGGAAAGTAAAACCGGTATTCCAGTTTCCCATATTGTAGATGCCGCCCAACAGATGTGCACCAACAAAATGCCCGTTAAAGGTTTCGCAAAACCAATAACGCACTTCAGGCTGGAAAGACAATTGTTTCCATTTCTTATTTGCTGAAAAATCCCAAGGATTCCAGTTAGCAGACATATCAAATGTCCATTTAGGTGAGAGACTTACTTCTGCCGCAACATTCATTGTAGTGGTTACATCATATAACAAATTGCTCTTCACCACCCATTTTTGTGCATAACCGAAAACTCCCATCATACATACCAAGATGGTTAGTAAACATTTCATAGCATCTCTACTTTTTCCGCCTATTTATAGCGGTACATTTTACTTAATTTAGTATCTTTATGCAAGCCGGTTATCTATTAAAGAAAAAGCTTGCAACAAAATCTCTACTTATCACATTATGAGTAATCCGCAGCAAACTTAAATAAAATATTTTACACGAGCAAAAACAATAGAAGTTTTTTCAAAAAAAATAATAAAATCATGGGAAAGCATTAAAAAAGAGGTACCGAAACATAACTAAGTCTGTACATTTAAATAATGCGAATCAGGAGTCATACCATGAGCGGTATGATTTAATACATTTTGCCAATGTCACAGTTCCAGTATGCTGTCTTCGTTCCGTTCGCCGCGCATTTTTAAACTGTAATTTATCATACGCAGATTATTTAAAAGGTTGTTGCTATTTTCTTCTTCTCCCAACGCAGAAAACTTCGTCTGGTGTAAGATTATTAATCTTCCGCTTGTAAGATTAATAATCTTGCAGCCTGAAGATTAATAATCTTACACCAGATGAACCTATATGCGTTTGCCGACGCACCTATATTTGCGGGCTTACATTAGAATGCACCAACTTATCCACATGGATGTTTTCAAGGCATATGAGATACGCCCCTACAAGTCATTGGTATACTTTGCGCGGCATTAAAATGTGCATTTTCTCACCACAGACACAGTACACAGAGTCTTTTAAATTTTTCCTCTGTGGTACTCTGTGTCCTCCGTGGTGAGAAAATGCACAAATCTAGACCGCATATAATATAAAATGCGGAATTCATAAAACAAAAACAGCTCAGGCGTTGAGCAATTTCGGGAAAAATCCACTCAACGCCTGAGCCATTCAGACACATTTAGAAGCTGTTTTGAATTTATCGTGCGATGATTTGGGATGAGTTTTTGAGGCATTTTTGCTTCTGTGATGAGGAAGATAGCGGGCTATCTGACGAAGAACAGGAGCGAAAAAGACCAAAAAATCGCCCAAAGCACACACGAAAACGGATACATCAAGCCAAGAAAAACTTTTTGGAGAAATTCAAAACAGCTTCTTAATGCCTCGCGCCTATACCGGCTTACGAAACGAAGCAACCATCCATACGATATCACCCGACTGAAACACAAATGCTGGAGAAGGATTCTTCACCACTTCCTTGCCCCGTTCTACACCTAAAATGATAGCACGGTCGGATTTCACTTCGCCCACACTCTTGCCCAACAAGGAAGAATGTTCGTCGACGCACACGTTAGTAATGCGTGTCCCTTTGCGTGAAGATGTTCCGCTACCGGCACAGGCTTCTTTCTGCTCCAGTGCCCGAGCAAATTGCGAAAGGTCTTCATCGGTACCTACTACAGTAATTTTGTCATACGGATAAAGCATCTCGTCACCTTGCGGAATATCGATGACTGCATCGCCACGACCAATAGTAATGATATTTACCCTATAACGGGTGCGGAAAGCAAGTGTTTTCAACGTCTTACCCACACAAACAGAATTGGGCTGCATGGTAAAATCGACTGCATGGAGGTCGGACAATGAAGTAGTGTCTCCCACCCCGTCAAACAAAGAAGAGCTTTTCTTTTCTTCGTCCGGTCCTTGAAAATTGGCTTCGAACTGCTCTTCAATCTCCAACGAACGCTTGCGGATACGTTTCGAAAAATATAGTCCAGCCACCACCAGTAAAGCAATAACCAGTCCCAATCCAGACGCCACATTGAACAGACGGACCACAACACTCATTACAATGGTAATGCAAAGAATAATCTTAATCAACACCAGCGATGACAAAGCACCGCGATTTACCAGATTGTCTGCCCACAGACGGCGGAACTCGGGCGAATGGTTTTTCTTGACCACCATCGCCCACAGAAGCGGTGAAAGCACTGCCAACAAAATCAAAGCACCCAGCAAATCGCCCTGAAGTCCTGGCAGATGACCTTGGATGAAAGGATGCATTTTAGAAAAGAATATGACTATAACGCCTATGCAGAGAACCAGATACACCGACACGCCTACTATCATTCCCCGCAACAGACGGTGCCAGTCGTTCTGGTGCTTCTCGGATATGGAACCGGAAACATAGCGCGACAAAGCCTGCTTGCCCCATACCGGCAAATGACGGTCGACAAACCGGTATGCAGGCTCGGAAAAACGTATCATATAAGGTGTACAGAACGTAGTGATGACAGATACTGCCACAATAATGGGATACAAATGTGTATCTGTCACATTCAGGCTCACACCTAACGAGGCAATAATAAAGGCGAACTCGCCAACCTGTGTTAACGAGAACCCTGATTTCATCGCCAGCTTCAATGGCTGTCCTGAAAGCAAAACTCCGAAAGTACCAAAAAAGCTCTGCCCTGCCAGAACCAAAAGAGTCAGCAACAAGATAGGCACAATATAATCGCGGATAACCGTCGGGTCTATCATCATACCTACAGATACAAAGAATACAGCTGCAAACAAATCCTTAACCGGTTGCACCACCCGGCTGATACGTTCGCTTTCAGAGGTTTCGGCCAACAAAGAGCCCATGACGAAAGCTCCCAATGCCGAAGAGAACCCTGCTCTTACTGCAATCATAACCATCAGCAAGCACAGCCCCAAGGAAACCACCAACAGAATCTCATCACTGACAAAACGTTTGATCCTATTTATTAAGGTAGGAAGCAGGTAAATCCCCAATACCGACCAAAACACCAGAAAAGAGACCAGCTTCATCAGGCTACCCAGCAACGCCGTGCCCTCGAACTGACTACTTGCAGCCAACGTAGAAAGTACCACCAGCATGACAACTCCTACAAGGTCTTCTACCACCAAAATGCCCAACACGATTCCTGTAAATTTCTGCTGGAGCAGGTTCATGTCATTGAAAGCCTTAAAAACAATCGCCGTAGACGACATAGAAAGCATTCCGCCCAAAAAAAGACTGGTAATATGAGAAAATCCCATCATATTTCCCGCCACATATCCCAAGAACATCATACCGCACACAATAGTAACGGTAGCCACCATAGCACTCAAGCCTACATTCAAAAGCTTGCGGAAAGAAAACTCCAATCCCATGGCGAACAACAAAAAAATAACACCGATGTCTGCCCAAATCTTGATGTCAGACGTATCAGACACCGTAGGCAAAAAACTCACAGAAGGACCGGTAATGAACCCAGCCACAATATAACCCAAGATAACCGGCTGTTTCAGCCACTTGAACAGAATCATGACGCATCCCGCCACAACCAGAATAATACCTAAATCGGTAATTAATGGAGCTAATTCGGACATATTCGTTAAAATTTTATCGGGGCAAAATTAATCAAAATCAACCGACAAAAGATGTCCGGCATCTCCTCCTTAATGTTTTTTATATCTGTCACCTGTATTTTCTCCCAGCCACAACCCAAAACATTGCCTCACGAAAACTATGATATCCCAACAGACCGAGAAACAGTTTTGAATTTCTCCAAAAAGTTTTTCTTGACCTGGTGTGTCCGTTTCTGAAGACAACACCCCGATTTCACATTTTGCCAAGTGCTGATTACAAAAATGGAGTCATCAACTTAAAAATAGTGAAATATTTCCGTAATTAAGTTGAAAAGATGCAGATTTTTCACACTTTTCTATGCACAAAGATTCTCACAAACAAAAGAACTTTTTATCTTTGCATCGGTCAGAAAAAAGAATTACCGTATAACTTAACTAAAATAATAGAATTATGGAATTTGTAACTAACGAAAAGCTTACCATTGTTGGTGCTGCCGGCATGATCGGTTCTAACATGGCTCAGACTGCCATTATGATGGGTTTGACTCCTAACATCTGCTTGTACGACCCGTATGCTCCGGGATTGGAAGGTGTGGCTGAAGAATTGTACCACTGCGGTTTCGAAGGCGTAAACGTAACCTTCACTTCAGACATCAAAGAAGCGCTGACAGGTGCCAAATATATCGTGAACTCAGGAGGTGCTGCCCGTAAAGCAGGCATGACCCGTGAAGACTTGCTGAAAGGCAACGCCGCTATCGCTGAAGAATTCGGTAAGAACGTAAAAGAATACTGCCCGGATGTAAAACACATTGTGGTTATCTTTAACCCGGCTGACATCACCGGTCTGATTACGTTGTTGTACTCAGGCTTGAAACCTTCACAGGTTACTACCTTGGCTGCCCTCGACTCTACCCGTCTGCGCAGTGAACTGGCTAAATACTTCAACGTACCTATGGACGCTGTTGAAAACTGCCGCACATACGGTGGTCACGGCGAACAGATGGCTGTATTCGCTTCTACTGCTAAAGTTAACGGCAAACCGTTGACCGACATCATCGGCACTGACGCTCTGAGCAAAGAACAATGGGCAGAAATCCAACAGAAAGTAACCAAAGGCGGTGCTAACATCATCGCATTGCGCGGACGTTCTTCATTCCAAAGCCCGGCATACGTTTCTATCGAAATGATTGGTGCTGCTATGGGTGGCAAGGCATTCCGCTGGCCGGCTGGTACATATATCTCAAACGATAAGTACGACCACATCATGATGGCATGGGAAACTTCAATCACTGCTGACGGTTGCCACTGCGCTGCTCTGAACGGAACTGCAGAAGAACAAGCTGCTTTGGACAAGAGCTACGCTCACCTCTGCGAATTGCGTGATGAAGTAATCGCTATGGGCGTTCTTCCTGCTATCTCTGAATGGAACAAGCTGAATCCGAACATCAAATAATAAGTTGCAAGGCAACAAATCGGCTCAGATTTTGAGTTAACAAATAAATACTATCTCCATAAAACTCCTGCAAACAAATGTTTGTGGGAGTTTTTTTATCCCGGCATAAGCTTTTTCCCCTAAGCTTTTTCAATACAAAAACCCACCGTCAAGTTAGAAGTGCAACTCCGCCACCGCCT
>UMFO01044854.1_pt1 | contig 29569 bp, 37 predicted proteins | sample 1965051 | NCBI WGS metagenome assembly UMFO01 (sample SAMEA4836050, study PRJEB28245) | human gut metagenome | biome: gut microbiome; material: fecal sample | place: Denmark | collected 2008
GCTGCATATCCAGCCCAATTGTTTCAGGGTTTGGCTGATATACAGGTTCTTTTACAAATGTATTTTTTGGATAAGCAAACAGGATTGAAATAAAATAATGTCCGTTTGTATCCATGCTGACAGTGACAGATTTTAATTTACCGCCTGCCTTGATCTTACGGTGTTGTTTCATTTTTATAGGTGTGTTGATTTTTGGCAGTTTAATACTGTCAGGGGATAACTTAATATTGCCATTTGTCCAGCTCGTAGTATAAGACTGTCTGGCATGTTTTTTATGGAATACTGGGTAACCGGATTTCTTTTTGTAAAACATTTCAAATGCCTGCTGTTGTGCGAGCTGGACATTAGCAAGTGCTATGGAGTCTACTTCATTCAACCAGATACATTCATCCAGTGTTTTATAATCTGCCGGAGTATTATCCGGGACTTCCCCAATGATTTTATATAAATCAGTATGGTCTGCCAACATTCTGTTCCAGAGATATCTGGTACAGCCAAAGGTTTTGGCGAGCATGATTTTCTGTTCCCTGTCTGGATAAATACGGAACTTATATGCAATTGTGTCAACATCAGTATTTTTGCGTTTGACCATACACCGGTATCTCCTTTCCAAGTCAATAAGATTTTTCCTGTTTGGCAATATACTGCCTGATAGCATCTTCTGAAACGGAACCTACAGATTCAACGTAGTAAGAATGATTCCACAGTTCTCCTTTCCAAAGCTGTGTTTTGATTTCTGGAAACTGTTCAAACAATTTACGGCCCGTAATACCTTTCAACATTTTTACAATGTAGGAAACCGATATCTTAGGTGGTGCAGATACAAAACAATGAATATGGTCCCCATTGCCCGCTTCAAACATTTGAACGGTAAAACCTTTATCCAGGGCAATGTCTTCTACCAGTTGTTTGAGATAAGACTCTATTTCAGAAGTAATAATTTTACGCCTATATTTTACAGACCATACCACATGGTAATTCAAATTATAAACGCAAGTCCTTGATTTAACTAAATTTTCTTTCATACATATAGTATAGCATAATCGACTATTATAGTCAACAAAAGCTGATAATTTATCAGCTTTTATCAGGGTTATCCGTGGCGTTTTCATCTCGGCAATTGAATTACCGAGAATTCCCACTTAGAATCTTAAAAAAAATAACCGGAAGCTGTATGCTAACGGTTATTTTGGAAAAATCGGTTTAAAATGTAATGACTGAGGAAAACTGGCTCATCATGCTTAAAGCCATCATAAGCATTGGGGCTATGATCCATGACCCGATTACCAGGAACAGTAATAAGATAACGATTCTCCATGCTTTTCTCGACTTTTTGAAGATTGCTTCTTCATTATCTTTTTTCCTTTTTTCTGTCAGAAATTTTCTTTCTGTTTCCAGTGAGTCAAATGCTGCTTCAACGCCGACTTTATCGACGTTCATTAAAGAGTTGACGATTTTTTGGAACTGTGGGGCCGGTTCTGCTTCTTTCAGGTCCTCCAATGCCTGCTGTTCTCCGGAATCAAGGTTCATCAAACAGGTTGATATGGAAACACGGAAGCATTTGGAAAACTTGTTCATCCAGGTCAAGATGCCTTCTACTGTGCTTTCCCTCAGGTGCATCATGATTAAGGCAATTGACTGGAACTGGATGATTTCATTCTCCATTTCCATTTCCATGGCTTTTTTCCTATTTTTCAATATTATTTCCGGGATTCTGTAACCCAACATACCAGCAAAATATGTCAGGAGGACGAACCACCATCTATAGTACACATTATGGTAATTTGCTAACCTGTCAGTGACCACGTTTGCAATCTCCTGGGCTGTGGAAATTTTTGTGATTGTGCCTTCTGACAAGACTTCCTCCACCAATGCTTTATTAAATTCGTCTGAATCAAAATCTTTGTCCTTTAAATGATACTTTGTTTCATTTTTTGCAAATTCTTCCAGGGTATTTGTGTATTCTTCATTTACGGCATAATCAGTCTGGAACGTGCCCGTGAAATTATGCAATAATTCGGAGTGTTCCCTTATATTTGCGCTTAGGATAACGACCGTCATCAAGAGCATTGTCCCAACCATGCAGGCTGCCTTTTGGGCATAAAAACCCTTAACTGTAATTTGGGAACCTACCCTTTTTAAAGAGTCCCTTAACCTTTGGGCAGATGAATAATGAGTCGAAATTTCCTTATTGATGATCTTTTTTAAAATAGGCAGTTCTGCAAGTTTGTTCCATAATTTATGGTTTTCTATAATTGTGCCATTTCTTAAATTTTCAATCATGACGTTACCAATGATTGTTGCGAAGAATACAACAAACATTACAACGATCCCGTAAGAACCTTCATAATACTTTGACACATCTTTCTGGCTTGAGGAAAATGCAAGCTGAACCGGTTTCATAAGCAGCACGGGAAGCAGACAAAACATGGACACACCTGCAAAAGCACGTTTTTTGTCTCGTCTTTTTAATATTTCAACATTCAGCTCCTCCTGCAAATGTTTGATATTATTTAAAAAGATTGTAACGCCTTCGGGAAGCGGTTTGTCGCCATGTTTCATTATGGTTGCACAGATAGAACAAAACAGTAAGAAGAAATTATTTACTGATTTTTCAGTATATTTTTCTACTTCTTCATCAATATCCACTGCTGTAACCGCATCATATACTTGCTGCATATGCAGGGAGATTTCTTTAGGGGCATTTGTCATTGCCCCATCTATAGCTTCATCCACCTTTTTCGTGTCATTATAGTAGTATCTTAAATCTTCCAAGAAACCTTGGAATTGCAATAATAAATTGGTCTCCTGTTTTTCCATTTTTGAATTAATGGAATTAAGCATTAAGATGAAAGATACTACAAACCCGGTTAAAAGGAACAAAAGGTCGCTACCGGCCATAATGATGACGAAAATTATGCACCCTGTAAAAATGGCAAAACCTTTTGATACCGTGCTTACTGTTCTTTTGATAATTGAAAAATTATCAGTCGGGTAATAGGATGATATATTTGCATATACCATTTTATAATATTTTGAAATTAACGGGATTGATTGGTACAGCCTATGCATCCTTAAATACCATTTCCCATTGCTTATCTTTGTAACCTGTACTTTCTGGGTGCTTTTCTTTTTCAAAAGCACAAAACATATCAAAAGCACAAGTAAAAGTGTAGGAATTGCTATCTGATAAATATTCATATTTTTCCCTTTCCGCCATGTTAAGCCGCAACACCGGTTTTAACATTGTGCTCGTATTCGGCTTTCAATTTAGCCATATCAGCATCAAACTGCTCCAGCATATGTTCCGGTATCTTTGACCGCATTTCTTTCACTGTTGCGTCAGTGAACATATTGGTGACGACATATTTCCCATGCCTGTATTCGATGATGTTCTGGACATCAAACTGTTTCCTGTCTGTTATACGCCTTGCCTGTTCCCTCATGTCCTCCATATATTTGTCTTGCAAAGGTAGGTCGTTTTTGCCATCTGTCGGATAGGAATGGTCCTTAATAGGGATGATTTCAGTGATCCGTTCGACATAACGGATTTTCTTATCCATATCTTTTTCCATGTGGACGTCCAAATTTAATACATCTGCAACGGCAGCTTCTGCGGCGATTGAATCTGAAAAGATGTTTAACTGAAGCAGGTTGTCCCTGATTGCAGTAACAAGGTCCCTTGCTGTTTTGGCATGGTGTGATGCCCATGTGAACAAAGATGCCACTTTCGCCGTCTGGATAATCCAGCAGGCAGCTTCCGCCGTAGCCACTTCACCGATTATATTAACTGCTCCATTGGTCTTTTTCTGTGTATCAAGGCCAATCTGTGTGGAAATATCCGCTGTTTCCTGGAATGAAGTGATATTCCTGTTAGGGTACAGGTACCTTAAATTCAATTCCGCAGTAAGCTCCTGAATTCTTACATTGTATTCAATAGGGACATACTTGAAATAAGACTTCATTGTTGTTGTTTTACCAGTACCCTGGGAACCTGTGTACATAATGTTCCTGTGCCCTTTAATGGCCCACTTCATCACAAGGTGCAGCCATTCATTACCTTCTTCCATGAATAATTCCTCAGGGGTTTTTAATACTTCTGCACTGAACCGTCTGACAAAGAATGCATATGAATCTGCAAAAGGCGGCCTTACGGCAACAACACGGGATCCATCTTTCATGGTGGAAATAACCCGTCCGACTGTCCTCGATAATACATTTGGGGCCTCATAACGGTAAATGTGCTGCGTCACCCTGATCAATTCTGCCTGTGAGTCAAATTTCAAGGCAGAGAAGTGGACATTTAACCCATGCAGCATAATCCAGATGGATTCATAGGAATATACCGCTTTACTTAACTGGCTCTTATCAACGTCATAGCTTCCGGCAGGGATACCGGACACGCCACAGTCAATCTCATCCACATAAGCGTCAAGGAGGATTTCTACAGGACCAAATCCTTTAAACTTCGAAAAAATAATTGCAGACAAAATGCCTATCTTGTCACTAAAATCGAGGGTTGTTAGTACACCGTTTTCCTTTTGTTCCTCTAAATATACTTTTTTGATCATTTTTGCAGAAATGTCATATACCATTTCCCCGGTCTGCGCCCTTGTATCATCAATATGGGGTTCTATTAAATGATACTTATCAATCATATATGTAAGGCCGTCTTTATACGTTTTGTTCGATAACTCTTCATCACAGTATTTTGAAAACGCATAAGCTAAAATCCATACCATTTCTGTGGATGATAAATCATTGACATTGGTGAATTTTATAAATTTATCAATGTTTTCTTTGGTTACGATTTTGTTTTTCTGCAAAATATTTGAAATGAATGCTTTAATGTAATTCTTTGCGTCCACATTTCCATAAGAAGAATCTTTCAGCATCTTTTTGAATTCCAGACGCTGTTTCTCAAGCCTTTCATATTCTTTCTGGTTGAGGATTTTTTCCGTGTAATCCTCGTTTACATACTTTGAGAAGAATTCCTTAATATAATCAATAAGGACTTCATTTGTGTATGTGCTCTGGTACTCGACCACTTCATCTTCCGAGTTCATTGTATTTTTGATGTTTTTATAAACAGCAAAACCGCCACCGGTAAGAGTCAGCAGTAACAATAATGTATTAAGTGCCATACTATGTTTTTCCCTTCCTTCCTAGATTTCAATAGTGCTAAAACACTGCTGTATTGCTCTATATTCAATATGTATGACGCTGATTTTTTTCATAAAAAAAGAACCTTTCCTGTTGTATGGAGAAAGGTTCTTGGCCTTTTATTAGTTGAAAAGCTGGAAGAAGTTATAAATTGTTTCGCATTCTTTCTGCATTTCTTCCGGACATTTTTTCCATAGGAAAAAGCTTTCTGCAAATGCTTCCGATGCATTGTCCGCAATGTGTTCTGAATTATGGCAAGGAGAGAAGAGATCCGAAAGATGTGCAAAAGCATTGATATTTTTTTCGTCCAATTTTGGGGATATTTGATATTGTGAATCAATGAAATGCCCGAATTCATGGAAAAGCGATGTCTCCAGCATATCGTCAGGTAAATAAGATGACAAAACAATTGCATTCCCTCTTTCCCGGTATTCCCCCCATAGGGATTGTTTATCAAACATTTTCCCGAATGCTGCGCTTTGGGATTTATAAAATAACCCATTTTCTTCATAATATAATAACTGGATGTATTCCTTATCCGTAATGACTATTTTGCCGTTTATCCCTTCAAATCCTTTTACAATCTGTTTCGGCATTGTGTTTAATATATTTTTTACTCTTTCCATATCCTGCTGATTTGAAGCATATATGGCAATGCTCCCATAGTTACCAACATGCATATCTGTTTTTTCTGCACAATCATATAAAAATGTAAGCTCCGAGGCATGCGGAAAAATTGGAAAAAGGAAAAGAAAAATGATAGTATAGAAAAAAATATATAGCTTTTCATTCACCATGTTTAATCCTTTCTTTTGAAAAAAAGCGGGAATAAGGAAATGCTTTTTCCCTGTTCCCGCTGTATATTAATTGTATGTGCTGTCGTCAAACCCAAGAATCATCATGAAAACCGGGGTCAGGAATATTAACCCGATACTGAAAACGGCCCCTTTCCCGAACCTTTTCCCGATTTTATAGAACTGCATAAAATTTACGATCACTCCTACGCATGGAATGAACTGCAGTAGCATGAACCATCCATTCCCAAACGCTACTTTTGACATTACATACAATCCATAGAATGGGATTAGGACAGCCCACCCATGCTCACCTGCTTTTTCAAGCATTTTCCATTCGCCAATGATACAGAATACAAGGGTTGCCAGCATAAAAAGGACATAAAATAACTGGGCCATTTGGGAAATATCTGGACTCACATCACTACCTCATTACTTTCTGTGGATTTATTTTCTGTTTCCGGTTTGACAACCTTCTTTTCCTTTTTTTTCTTCTCCGGTTTCTTTTTCTTTTTTACCGTTGGTTCCGGTTCATCTACGGCAGAAGAATCCGTGATGTAATCGACAAAATTCTGCATTGCGTGTACGAATCCATAATTTTCCTCGTCCATGCTTGGATTATAGTTTTTTACAAGCCATGTGCGCAGATCCTGGGCAATGCACGCATCTTTGAAATAAACGTTATGCGGCATCACAAACACTCTTGCTTTTGGGTCATCTTTTGAATATGCCTTTTTGATATATTTGGCGTTGTATATGCTTCTTTCATCAAAATGGGTCACAAGGAACGTATTGTCCCTTTCGTTCAGCAATGGTTCCTCTCGTTCGCCTTGCCTGATGCAGCAAATATTCATGTCGCTCAATGTGATGATATCGCCAATCCTAGGACAGCTGTTTGGGATGTAAATTACGACATGGTCATATAAGGAAATTTTATCAATTTCATCATCCGTAGAAGTTGTCATGGATTTTATTACCCTCGCAATGGAATCCAAGCGTGCCTGGGACCGGATTTCCGAGTCAAAATTCTCTTTTTTGGAAGCCATTAACACATCCAACCTGTTTTCTGTGTTCAGCATGTTTTCTGTTGCCGTATAAATGTCGTCTGCGCTTAATACCGGCATTGAATTTGCCTTGCTGATTAATGCATCAATACCTTTAAGGATTGACGCAGTATTGAAAGCATCAAGCGAACCTGAAGCGCTATCTTTTATTTCCTTGCCCACCATATAAGAAGCGCAGTCTACTATGTCATAATTAATCTGCATCAGGCATACACTTTTGTTATTTGATAATGAAAGCAATCCGGCTGCCATCGTAGCCGCCTTTTTTGCACTGTTGTTGCCTTTTGTTGTGCCTACAAATGTAATAATCATATGTTCCTCTCCTTATTTTGCCTTTTTGAATAATTTCTGGATTGTTTTTTCATCAGCCCCTGTCAATTTTTCTGTCAGGAACCGTAATGTCTCAGCAAACAAATCTGATAAATTGGCTGAAGAAATTTTCTGGTTCCCATTATGGCTTGCATAAAAATAGGCAAGGTCATCTGACATATTTGCTTTTACCACGCTTGACATTTCGATTCTGGACGGGTCAAGCCCAATTTCTTTTTCGATGAAAGATTCCTTTATCTTTTTTGACAGCCAATTCCTGAATACAACCTGGACATCCCCATCATATCCATCCAGAACGTGCTTCAGCTGGTTATAATTGGCCGGCATATAATCACTTTGCAGGACAACCAGATCACTTTTCTTAAGGATTTCCGGATCTGCATTGAATCCATGATAAAAAATTACATATGTGAATTTATCAAAATATTCTTCTGAGTAATCTAAATCCTGCTGTACCGTTACCCTGTTGACTTTGTAATAATCCTGGCTTAAATCATGCTGGTTAAATATTGCAAACAAGTCTTTGGAATAAGAATTGTCAATAAGCAGGACACTCCTATACCCCATGTTGTCATGATATTGTTCAAGTAATTTGGCCAAAAAATAAACTAAGTCTGCCCTTTCCATGCCGACCACCGAAGCGATATGATAGCGGTTTTCCTCTATTTTTTCTGCTACGATAACTTCTTTTTCTTTTTTAAAAACCATAGTTTTAGTCCTTTCTTTTACAGAAAAGGGGAAGAAAGTTTCCCCTTTTAAATTTACTCAGTTATAGCTTCTGTTTCGGTCGATTCTGTCGCAGCTTCTTCAACTGTATTGTCAGAATCGGTGGAGTCATTTTCTGTATTGAAATTCCACTGGTAATTTACGGTATCTGAATTATTGCCATTGGAGGAATTGCCTTCCATTGAAACGGAATCTTTTAAAATTACCTGGTTCCCTGCATTATCATTTGTGTCCCAACCGGAAGTTACTGCTGTAACATGTTCTTTTGATAATGAAGCAAGGCTTCTTTCAAGATTAGCACGGATTGCTGCATTCAAGGTTTCCTGTGCCCTTGTGACAACATTCGGGTCCTCTTCCATTAAGGCTATTACTTCTGCCCTTACAGGATATGTGGGGATGGTTTCTTCTGAAATGGTTCCTTCTGTATACCTTACAGTGTAGATATAGGTACCTGAAATTGTAAATGCGTCAATAGTTGCCGCCCCCATACGGAGCATTTCTTCTTCGTTCATCAAACAGGAAAATGAAGCTGTGTCAAGATTGAGGTTCTGTACACGTTTCTTGGACGCAATTACATAATCTTTACCATTTGGGAACAGGATCCTGATATCAACAAGATCATTTTCTGCCTGTGATGTCATCATGTTTGCAACCCTGACTTCATAATCCCTGTCGCCTTCCGAAGCTTCGTCATGTGCCACCATGCAGGCTAAGACCGGTGTGCCATCAGCAACCGTGTTGATAAGCGGTAGTCCTAAATCGTCTTCTGTGATATAGGCACTTTCTGGTAATGAAGAATAAATCTGTTTTTTTTCTACATTAATTCCATCCTCCAATGCCGTTCCCGCTTTTAGAAATGTTGACTCTCCATCTTCGGTGGTGGCCATAACCACGTATACCGTCCTGGTGTTTTGCTGCAACGTACTATTTGCAAGATCTGCGGCTGTCTTATGCGCATCTGACTGTTGTTTTAGTAATACAGCACCCGCAATTGTTCCTACGCACATAACGCTTAAAGTAATAATGACACCAACAAGTGTCTTGAATTTAGATTTTCTCATTATTTTACCCTTTCTTTTTTATTTTTTTTGATTTCCCATTGTTAATATGTCTGACGGTTTGTGTTTCTTAAAAATCAGCCCCATTAGCCTGCACCCTCCCACCATCTATGGTATGGATGCCTGTGGATTTGATGGCCCCAAGTGTCAAAATATTTGCTAATTTTGTTGCATATGTGGAATCATCGGACTCAACTGTGATTTTTAAATAGCTTCCATTGGACATAATATATGGGTCTCCAATATATTGATGCTGATTACCATTTTCATCTGTCCTGATTCCGGAAAAAATAGTTTCAGTTATAGTCTGGTTATCTGTACCCGAATAAGCAAATTGACTATTTTGGTTCTTGTCCATATAAAATGTTTCATCAAATCCCTCTACCTTAATTTTGAAGGTGTACCCGGTCTGGCTTAATTCGGAAAGTAAATTTTGGTAATTTTCTTCCGTTATTTGTCCGGATACCAAACAAATATTTTTGAAATTTTCCACTGATTCATCCACGTAACGCTGTATCATCTTATCGTTGTTTTGCAAAATCATAGTTAATGGAAAAGCAACCATAAATAATATAATCAATATGGAGCTTAAAACTTTTCCCATAATGTCATCCATCTATTAATTTCTCCTTCCTTTTTTTTAATATTTAAAAAGCGCTACTGAAAATAGATACTGAGTATTTTCCCATTTTCCGAATATCCATAAATTTTTTCATATTCACGGTTTTGTATATAAGCGAGTAATGGGGTGCTGTCGTGTTCCATTTTCGCATTTTCAATTACATCATGTGGTATTTCATTTCCTGAGACATAAATGAAAATATCCTGGTCGCATGACAATATTTCATTTAAAATGTCCTGGCTTTTTACTTTGATTTGTGTATGCACCCACTGCTGTCCATCCCATTGGTCCCAATCTTCTGAATCACCATCTTGTAGCTGCAATTCATTATGGATACCCATCTGTTTCCCATATTGCTTCACAATTGATTGTGCAGATACGAATTCTGTAATCATAAGGATACTGGCTAAAACAAATATTACGGTGCAAACTATTTGGAATAATACTTCTTGTGTTGCACTCTTCATAAAAAATCCTTTCTATGCAAAACTCCCAAGATTATTCACCTTGGGAGTCATGCAATTTGTTACTGGAAAGCTTATGTCTGGGTTGGTTTACTGAGTCACCAGGGTAAACTTAACCCCTACAATGGTCTGGGTAGGATCGTTGTTATAATACATAAGTTCTCCTTCATAGTCATTGGTTGGGTCGATGTAAACCGTGGAAGTGTTCTCTTTGTTCTTGGCTGCGGCAAGTTTCCCGTCCGCTTTCTGAGAAAGATCGGAGCTTTTCCTGCCATATTCAGTTGTTGTCCCACCATTTACAATCTGTACGCAGAGAACGGCATTCTTGTTGGACTGGATGCAGGATATTACTTCGGAACCCTTGACCGTGGCCCCATCATATTTGTCCAGATTTCCGTTTTTAAGCATGTCATCCATCTGTGCCAGCTGCTCATCTGCAGTTTTGGACATGTCCTGCGCCTTGTTATAAAATCCGAAGGCCATCAAAGCAACAAGGATTGTCAATACGACACCAATTATGATTTTTAATACATCACTACTTGCTTCATTCATTTTTCTTTTTCCCTTTCTTTTTTTAATGAATTAATAAGTTGCAAAAAACAGAATCCCAAGCATTTAAGCACTCTTGGAATCCTCTAAATTCAATATGTTAGAAATAGGGAGAAACGTAAAAACGTAAAAATAACGTATAAAAAAAAGACCGGAAATCGGTCTTTTTTAAAACATATTATTCTGTATAGGCATATTGGCAGCTGTGGTTTTTATATCATTTTGCACTTGTTCTACAGTCAATACGTGCTCTTACTTTGTCAAGATTTTCGGTTCCGTAGCTTCTATATACTAACCCTCTGATAGCCTTACTGCTTCTATTGATATGTTCGGAAATCAAATCATAATCGTACCCAGACATGATCAGATCCTTAAGCCTTGCAAGTTCCCCATTTGTCCATTTAATGTGGTTATCAGCCTTAATTGGCCTGTCCTTAATCCCTAAATCGCATAATCTCCGTTGTATTGCGCCACATGTCCTATTCATCATTTTGCTAATTTGGTCATATGTATATTTTTGCTGAATGACTAATCTTTTTAATTCTGTATCCTCTTCCTTTGTCCATGGGTCCATATGGTATTTCCGGCTTCTTTCATAGTCAATTTTCCTTTTCTTTTTCACCCATTCCGGTTCTTTCCCCAATATGTTTTCCTCAAAATGTGAAAAGTCCAATAACCCCTGGTTTTTTTCAGCCCATTCCCAGAACTCTTCAATATATACCACATTGAAACTGTTATTGCATACTTTCTTTTTATGTATTGGGAATCCTCTGTTTTTTATCCATGAAGTCATTTTATAAGTGTCTGAATTTGCATATCCAATTGAAACAAGCAATTGGTGGAATGTTACATATTCGCCACATTGGAGGAAGGGACCTAATTGCAATCTCCTGGCTTTATTCCTTATGGCCCCTACACTCCGGTTTAAATTTTTTGAAAGGGTCTTATATGAAAACTGCCCATAATTATTTGACAAATACTCTATTTCATTTTGCGACCATTCTTTTGCACTTCCCATATACTTTTCCTTTTTTTTAAATCATTTCTGAAACTACAGCTAAAGCTTCAATGCTTGCTGCCAATTTTTCAAACTGCGTATTGGAGCTAACTGTAAAGCCGTTCCAAGTGCCTTTTGTTGCGTTGATTCCATTCAGCATTTTTATGGCACATCCATGCCATTCTTTGAGGTTTTTTGTGTAATCATCAATAAGGATATCCCCGTTAGACAAAAAACCGGTTGTTTCCTTTACGAAATCAGATTTCTTTTTTGAGTAGGGAACAAAAATTCGATGCTTTTCATCAATTGGAATATGGTATCTGTCCAACCATTCATTTTTATCCTGTATAGAATGTCCGTCTTCAAATACTGAAGAGAGAATAAACAATTCAAAATGATTGTTTACGGCTATCTGTTTTAATGCGCTTACCACTTTTTCCATTGAACCGCAATTTGCAAAATATCCTGGGGATGCCACTTCTTCAAATGACGCTGTTGGATCCCATGTCACGATTGTTCCATCCATATCAAAAAACATTCTTCTTCTCTTTTTCATTTTTGCTCTCCTTATGCGCAATATTTTCCTTTTGACCATTTTCCAAGGTAATTGTAATCTTCAGAAAAAGCCTTACAGCCAAGGTGAGCGTTAATCCGGTTAATTAATGCCAATCCCATATCCATACCACATCCATGAATAATGACACATCCTGGAGAATCTTTTGCTTCAGAAAAAGGTAGATTAGTGGTTTCGGCCACAAATTTTGTGATATCAAAATCACCAACATAACATTTGAGGTATCTTTTCTGATTTCCATTCGGATGATTGCGGTCAGCAAGTTTATGAAGCCCGATGTCAAGCATAATTGGCATATGCAAACATTCATGGTCTCTGATAAATTGTTCCATATTTTCTGTATTGCTTCTCATATCTTTTTCTCCTTTTTTTACAAATTTTTATTTACGAAAACAATATGTAAGAAAGAGAGAAAGAACAAAAAAAGAACCAGAAAAAATCTGATTCTTTTTAAATTTATAGCCATGATAGATTTCTTATCATTTTTCTTTTTTAGTATGTTTCGTGTACCCATTTTTCCACTTCTTTCCATACTTTTTGGGAGCATGCACCTGTGTAATTTTCAAATACTTCGTATTCATCGTTATCGGCTTCTGCAAAAATGGAAGAAAGAACAGCTTTATAGTCCTCGGTATTGGAACCATAGTCCAGAACACGGGTATTGTCCCTGTTAATGAATCCTTTTGCAAAAATTGCAATGATTTCATTCCAGCTTTCTCTTCCTGATGGTCTGACAGAAACAAGTGGCTGAACCCAATATGTTTCTAATAGATTCCACCAGTCTGATTTTGGTTCATCCACGAAGCCGTTTTTAAAAGTTAATGTTTTCCCAAATATTTTTTTCTGGTCTTCTTCAGAAAGGATTATCGTTTCATACGTAATCATTTTGCATTTTCTCCTTTTTCCTTATTTGATTGTATAGCGAAGGCATTCTGCTTCTCGTTTAGTGCAATCAGCCTGTAGACAGTGTTCACAGTACCATTTGTCATCTCCGCAATTATCTATCCAATCCTTCTAATTCATCTCTACCTTCTGTTGTCATTCCTATATCAAGTTCTTCTACAGAGTTTAACATATTTCATTCTCCTGTATATTTAACGATATCCTTGCCATTCGCTTCATACAGAGGCATTAAACAAAGACACTTCTGTTCATTGGAATATGAGATTTTATAAATAACAAACAACTCTTTGGTATCATTATTATAAGCAACGATGCAAGGAAATTTCTGATTGTCGTTTTCCTTAATGACGGTGTAATTATTTTTAACTGTATCATCGTTTTTTATGGCATCTATGTCTGTGATTATACCATATGGTGTATCTGGCAACCGGATTTCTACAGAGTGATTATCCGGTAAAGAAATCTCCAAGCTTACCGTTGAATCAGGTTTTTGTATACTATAAATTAATATGAGTCCAAACCAAATTATAAATGTTAAGATTGCTACTGTTGCTTTATCATTCAGTGCTGCAGTAACCATAATGGAAACCGCCAAAAATGTTGTAAAAATTATCATTAATTCCATATTTTATTTTTCCTTTCTGTGAACAGGAGATTATTATGTCTCCTGTTCATATAATTTACTAATTACATAGATTGTGATACATATCCCAATACTTGTCATAATTATGTCCAGAGGACGTTTGTACTTCTGCGCCCGCACCACTTAGCAATCCCGCAATAATACTTCGATGGCATAAATCTTCGTTTTCGCAAAAACAAACCAAAAGAATATTTTGTGTTTTTGACATTACGTATAATTGATTCAGCGCATCTTTTTCTTCTCTTCCTTGCATTTGTTGCAAAAATTTTGGTACATAATATTTGTCAAATGAATCTTTATTCCATTTACAATATTTTATAAGTTTTCTATATGTGAAAAATAATTCAGTTGATGGAGAAAGAATTGCTTTCTGCTCAAATATACATGTCTGGTTTTTATAACTTCTGACAATAGCATATTTTTTGTCCCAGTCTCTATGTAATATATCAATATCATGGATGTTTCCTATATAGATCATACTTTAATCTCCAAACTCAACAACGTACTGCAATAATACAGCAGCCTCATCGTAAAAAATGATTTCGTCATTTCTAAGCTGCGAGCCGCGTGGGCATGTACACAGTTCTTGTCTCCAAGTTCTGATTTTGTATAATGATGTGAACATGTACAATCTAAAGGTATTCCATAAGCGGTTGCATACAGTCCCATGAAAGCTGTAGAGGAATTTCCTTTAGCCCAATACGTATTGTGGTAACTTGTATAATTCCATGATTTAGATGCTTTTGGCGCAAAATAGATTCCATTGCCGAACATTTTACCAGTGATAACAGCATTTGGTTTTAAAAGCAATGAATTGATGATGATCGATAGCCAGTTTTCATTCCTGCTTCCGTGCCAGAACTGTTTTACGGTCTCAATATGATGTGTTTCCAGATATTTTTTAAATTTCTTTTCCTGTTCTTTAGGGATTACCCTGTAGACATTTTTTACTTTTGACTGTAAATCATCAGGCAGGTGCCGCATTACCTGTTCCTTCTGTTTATCTGTTGCGATAAATACTTCAATATTTCTTGCATCAAAGCTTTCATCTACAGAAGCAGATGTGACTTTCTTTGAGGATGCCGGAACTAATGCTTCAAGGGCATCAACAAGTGATTCTTCTCTTGATATGATTTTGGGAAAATCTGAATTTGAGCGTGCAAGTAACGAAGATACATTTGAAACTTTTCTTGGAGCGACTGCAAGCAGTTGAAGCAATAATTCATTAAAATCATTCACCGTCGTAGTCTTGTAGATTTCTCCCAGCAACCGCTTGGACTCATCAATCATTGCCTGTGTGACAACTGTTACGGTAGTCTGTTCCTTCACCGCGGTGCGTGAAAATGATTTTAATAAAGCATATAGCTTTATTGACATTTCATTTACAACTGGGAGCGGATTTTTTCTTGGCCTTCCCCTTTTCTTTTTTTCTTCTTTTACTTCAGGCTTTGTATCTGCTGTTTCTACAGGCTTTTCAATATAGAAATCTGATTTGTCCTCGTATCCTTTAGATGTTTTTTCGAAATACTTTACCCAAAACATATCCGCGGGGTACTGACAGGATTTTTCAGACCACATCTCACCTGCCCTGGCACCTATACGGCCCCATGATGCAGTAATATCCCCACCGATTACCGGTTGTTTGAGCCTATAGAACTTATAATTGTTATGGTCTGCATTCACCATGACAAGATAACGTTCCGGGAACGGTTTTGTCTGTGGGAGCTTAATATCCGATTTCTTTCTTGTTATAAGCCTTGTACCGCCCCTTAATCCGATTTCATATGCTGCTGTACCTTCTTCGCACGATACCTGGACCGTATTGGGGATGGGCAACTGTCCGAGGGCTTCGCCAACTGCCGCATAAAAGGCGCCAAGGTCTTTTTCAACATCCAGTTCTTTTACTCCATCAGAGCTTTCAATTGTGATTTTCATTCTTTCTTCTCCTTTTTTATTGGTATTTTTGCTACAAATACAATGTGTAAGATGAGAAAAGAGAATGAAAAAAAAGAACCAGACCCTATATTGGGGGCTTGGTTCTTCAGAAAGTTATTCTCCTTATTGCAATGATTATGATATTTTTTCGGCCACGTCATTAGCCATATTTACAATTTCGGACTCCGCGTCTTTCAATATGTTAGAAAGAAAGAGAAAATAAAAAGAACCAAATCAATTAAGACTTGGTTCCTTGTTTAAATTTTAAAATTAAATAAAAAATTTTCTAACTAATAGGAATATGTTGCTAGTTGTGGAATTAATGCTGGTTTAATAATTCCTGGTTCATAAAAATATTCTCCATCCCAAAGTACATTTACATTATTGTCTTCAAGTATGATTCTTACATTAACATTAGTATACCCATCACAACCGTTTATATTAATAATACCATTTCCTCGTTGATAAATTGAAATAATATCATATCCATCTGTTGTAATTCTATTTAATATACTATCTGCTCCATTATACTCAGAAAATTTTGCTATCGAGATCTCAGTTCCTCCATATTCCCGTAATCCATTATCCCAGTAAAAATAGTAAATATTCCATGTATGCCCTGTTCCATCAACTAAAGCATCATATTGTGAATCTGTTATGTATATGTGACCTTGTTCATCTTGGGATATATCCCCACAGCCAGAACCTTCTATTTCACTAAATCCCATACCATTTATTTCATAACAATATGAAATTGCTCCTGAAGAAAAATATTTATCTATCGATATAATTTTCGTATTTCCAAAATTGAATATAACTCCGCTATTCCAGTAAGCATCCTCCTCTCTCATTATTTGTACATCATTTTGGGTTATAAAATATAGAGTTCCACTATAACAATCATCCATTTCAAAATACTCTCCACAAAAAGCTATTGCTTCGTAAACTCCATTATTATCAAAATCATCATATATAAAATTCAAAATTGGATCTACGCCTTTATTTAATAGCATTGTTTTTAATTCATCTTCTTTATTTATTGGTGTTTTTATTACTTCTAAAAGTTCATTATCTAGTTCTGTACGTATTTCAGAAATTTCAGTCAATTTTTTTTGTGACAAACCAGTAGGTCCTACTGCAAGAATTGTCATTAATTCTATCAATTCATTACTTTCGTTTATAATGGAAGCTGTCGCAAGCTTATACTCTTCTGGATGTAGTAATTGTTGTGGTTGATAAAACATTAAACTTAACTGTCTTGTAATATAATAGGAACGTAATCTCACCCATTCCAATTTACGATATTCGTCTAAATCTTGATAATCCTTAGCATTTTTGTAAATATTATAAGCATCTGTTTGAAATAGCATAGCATATAATGATGCATTTAATGCATCTAAAGAGTCTAAACTTCCACCAGCTTTTTGATTGATAAAAAATTCTGCTACATCCCATCCAATAGAAACCCCTTGCAGTTTTAGCCATGCCATTGAAAATTCTTTTACCTTAAAACTAGGATATATACTATTTATTTTTTCTGCACTATAACTTATAGCTTCACTTAAATCAATCGACATTGTTGTATTACTTATATCTTTAAATATTTCTCTCATCAATTCAGGATTTTTAAATATATTTATTTCCTTTCTCTCGTAAAGTTTAATTTTTTCATTTATTGCAGTAATTATATTTTGTTCCATAAAAGGATTTTTTAATGTATTATATTGATCAATATAGGTTTTCATTGCATTTACGTAAAAATAATTCGCATCGTCCACTTCACATGCTAATGTTATGTATTTAATAAAACCACTAAATGCAATATTTACCAATCCTGTTTCGATGGATACTGCATCACACCAGTTATTTATATTATTTTTTACACTTTCTTTACTTGCGATTTCTTTTGCTGCTTGCTTCTCAAACTTCAGACAATCATCAATGCTTAAGAATCCTGTAGATTTTATATTTTCTGTACGTTTTTCTGCCCACTTTTGAATTGTTTCACTTAACGATTCCTCTACACCTTCTTTTATTTGCGTCTGAATGAAATCCACAGTATAAAAACCTTCATTTGCATCTATTATTGCTAAATCGGTCATTTCTTGTAATTCATCTTTTGAAATTCTAAGTAACATTTCTGTTAATAATTCTGTTACTTCTGTTTTATCGCTTGGCATAGCTTTCATAATAGTATCTATATCCAAATTTACAGAACCTTGGAATAAAGCTTTAATCTTACGGTAAAATTCGTCATAACCAACTACAGTAGCTATTTGTAATTCATTTAATCCAATTTCTTCCATTACGTCAAAATAATAATTTGATAATCCTGTCATATGCATAATATCTACTACTGTAGTTTTACATGGATATAAATTAATCACATTTTCTTCATCAATAGTATAATTACTTTCAAATAAATTTAAAAACATTATAAGCGGCACATATATTTTTCCATCTTGTTCTGTTACCTTTGCGCCTAAATCTACTACAATTTCTCCTAGATATGGTGAATATGTAAATGCTTTTTCTGCGCCAATTTTGAATATATATTGCAAATAATTATTCTCGTTTTTTCGAATACGAATTGTTTTTTGTGTATCAATGTTTGCAAATGTTTTTTCTTGTCCCTCTTGATATTTTCTAATATCATAAGACATATCTTTTGTAACAGAATTATCTTTTTTTTCAGCATCGGTAATTTGCATTAAAAGTCCAAGTTTGTCGGAAATCCACTCTAAATCAATTAGAACACAATCATCTATTTGTAAGCCTGAAACGTATTCTGCATTTCCATTTTTTTTAAAATCGCCGTCTTCTTCTTTTATCATTTGTATGCAAAGGGTCAAATTCTCTTCTATTACAGCATTTTCTGCTGCGAAAACTGGAAAATATTGTAAAATAGGCATAAATCCCAAAATAAATGATATTATAATACATAACAATCTTTTATTTAACATGTTTACTCTCCTTTCTTTATTTCTGTATACCATAATATATAAATTTCCGTTAATGCTGAATTCATTCCTCCACTTATCGCGTCTTGATATTTAGCCGAAGTAGTGTCTAATACTAATTTATCTTCTTGTAATTCTACCGGAATTTCTATTTCTACAGTTCGCATTTTACATTTTTCGTTTTGAATATACATCAAAATATTTTGATATAACTCTTCTGTTTCCATATACATCAAGCTTTCCATATTATCCATCAAATAATTATAAACATCCGGAGCAGAAATTTTACAAGTAACAGATGTACTATTTTTATCATATTTCCCTATAATTTCTATTGTAGATAAATCCGCAACTTGCATATCGAGATCATATTTTGGTTCTTCAGCCTCTTGGCTTTTCCCGGTGATAAATTCTTCAAACTCCTTTTTCGATTCAGGAGTACTAAAATCATTTCCTATAATTGCCGTTTTTGATTCATTTGGCAATATAACCTCTATTTTTTCTGAATTACATGCTGTTAAGCAATACATTCCTACCACAATTATCATTGCTACAACAAATTTCTTGTTTTTTACCATTTTTTATTTTTCTCCTTTCTTTTTATAACTATTCGTAATAGTGGTATACTACATATTAATTTTACTATAAACAAACTAATTTGTAATCAAAAAAAAAGAATCAGAAATTAATCTGATTCCTTTACAAAATTAATGTATTGATAGTTAAGAACAAAAATGGTGCTAAACCCTATTTTCTTGGCAATCTGTTTTTGTATTTGTTTAATCCAATTTTCCATTTCTTCTTCTGTTTACAAATCTTCTATTTTTCTTTCCATCCCAATGATAGTATTTTCCCAATCACAGCAGCAGTTTGTAAACCATCTGAAACTAACGAAATAACGATACATTTTTCATTTTTTTCCTTTTTGTTTATTTTTATTATAAATACAATGTGTTCAATATATAAAGTACTCAACTTTCCCAGCAGATATTCCCGAATAAAGCCTGAATAAATGCGGCATGGGAGGCAATCCATTCGGTTACTTTACTTTTCAGTACAGATGTGATATCTGCAGAAAGCGTTGATATATGTTCCACAAACAGAGCCATAAGGCTCTGCAGTGCATTGGTTAAATCCATGTCCTGGATATCTTCACAGTACATAAAAAACAGTTCACCATATGTTTTTTCGTCATTCTTGTTCCGACGGAGCCATTCCAGAATGATATCAGGTGCTTTTTTATGTCAATACACGAATTTATTCAATTATTTTGCTTGAAAATCAAGTGTTTACACCAGATTTACTGGTGGAAAAGTTGAGTAAAGTAAATAAAAAAGGCTAGAAATTCTAGCCTTTTGCTAACTTTTTACTTCACTTTTTGGTATTTCGTATCATATACAATCCCTAATAGACACCTTTTCTGGATCAATTCATCACCAACTGACATTTCTTTCCATTCAGAATACGGTTTTTCTTCGTCAGTACCATTGTCATAGTACACTTCGTACTTTTCTGTCCTTTTTATATCCCTGAAATTTTTCTTCAAAGGCATATATGTTTCGTTCCAATACGGATTCTGATCGTGTCCGGAAGATGGGAAACTTTGGTTGGTGTTTATCCACCGTTCGATATCATAATAGTATTTCGTATCATATACCGGCTCACTTCTGTACACTGGGTCTTCATATGTTTCTGTATAATATTCTGTCCTATACACAGGTCTTTGAGATGTATGCTCCGTAAAAGTTCCGTTTCCATTATCCGAATATGAGTATTCTGTCTCATAATGATCTAATACCTGCCGTGACCTTTGTACGGTTTTGGTTTCGTAATGATCTAAAACCTGTCTATAATTCCTGATTTCTGTTTTTGAATCATATACTCGGCCACCAGTTGGCACAGTCCAATCACTTTCCTGTACAGTCTTATACTCTTCTAAATCAATTTTTCGGTTCCATGAAAATCCAGAAATTGTCACCGTTTTGCTATATGGAAAGAATAATGCCGTAAAGAGTATCACGAAAAAGGCAATGATAGCGACCAGAATTATTTGCTCTTTGTTCCTTGAAGCAAGGGAAAACACCTTATTTTGGAAACTATTGTTCTCTGTATTATTTTCATAATTCGAAGATGAATGTACATCATTGTTTTCTTGGCTTTTATCAACACTAAAAGAAATCAAGGATGAAGTTTCATCTTCTTGATCTTTTTCTGCGCTAAAACAATTTTCTGTATCATGCATTTCCTTGCTTTTATGAATAGATTTCATGCCATATTCTTTATCGGCCTCCTTTTTAGGAGAGCCGCAAGACTGGCAATTTTCATCAGACCAATTATTCAAGCTATTACAATAACTGCAAACCCAGTCTTTATGGTTGCCATCGCATTCTTTTCTGCTGATATGGGCATTTTCCAGTTCTTTGTCACTTAAAATATCTTTATCTGCAGCCATGCTTTTGTTATAGCTTATTCCGGTCTTTGCGCCGCGCATATAATACTTCGTATTTTCTGGTTTTCTTCTACCGCATCCAGGGCATTCATCTACCAATCCATCGATTTCTTTTCTTCCGCAGTACTGGCAATCCCAGTAGCCCCTAACAATTCGTTCACCCATATATTTCTCCTTTTTGTTCTTTCTTTTTAATCTTTCCAATAACAGTAAACACATTGATGTGGACATCTGTGTTTATTTTCAAGCAGTTCTGTTTTACAGCCCAAACAATGACATCCATATCGGTTCTGTCCATTTTCATTCATGTTTATTGGTTTGTCTAATCCAAGTATATCAAGGTCTTTGGTGCTTACACAACCAGTTTGGCTGAAATGTTCCGGATAACAGGTACATAAAATATCTTCTGCACATGTCTCAAATTTGTATGGATACCTTGACAACGTTTCTCCGACTTTTTTAATTTGTTCTGGTGAAGCATAAAAAGAATTTCCATAACAGGGATTGCATCCTATTTTTTTGAGTCTTTCTTTAACATGCTTGTATTCGTCATAGACGCTGATCCGGATTCTACTTATGCCGGTATTTAAAGAAGCAAAATATTCTAATACATTTTCTACCTGTTTTAATCCGGATTCTGTGGGAAAAATTGGATCAATGCGCAATACACAATTTGTTGCCGGAAAACCTTCGCTGATCAGAATTTTTAATTGATTTAATTGCTCATGGTATGCCGGAACATTTGGTTCAAATGCTGTATTCCCCCATCCTGTGCATGTACAATGCAGGATGATTTTTTTGCCGGATAAATATGCTTGCATAAGTTTATATTTTAGCCCGGGTGTAATATTTTTTGTAATTAATATTGTGCCATCCACTAAAGACAATTTTTCATACCATGACAAATCAATTCCTGCATCTCCGCGTTCAGTGATACCTATTTTCATTAACTTTCTCTCCTTTTCGTTTATTTTTTTACCCTTTTAATATGGAAGATATGGGATGAAAATGAGAATACATCATGGATTTGAGGCAGATGGTAAAAAAGGAAACAAAAAAGAGAGAAAACAAATGATATGTCCCTCTCTTTTAACTATTTTACTTCTTTTGCGTTATTTCATACAATGTACATGTATCTGTTACAATATCATGCTGGACCAGATATTCTATTCCGTCTACTGAATCATAATAGTTATCCTGATTAACATTCTTTGAGTATTCTTCCCATTGGCTTTCCAAAGCTATCTGAGGATTGTCATATGCTATCTGAATCAAATGGTCCAAAATTTCGCTAAAATTTGCATGTACTGGATAAAAGTCCATTTCTTCCAATTCTCTTTCACCGCAATATGCGATTTCTCTTCTTAGATAGTTTCCATTCATGATCATTATAATTTTTCTCCTTTATATCAAACTCATTTTCTCCAGTTCCTTAAATATGGCTTCCAAAACAGGAATACAAATTGAATTTCCTGCAAGGCTTGATATCTGCGCATCAGTAAGTCCTGCCTTTTTTACTTTTTTATAATCACTTTTTTTGAAACCCATCAATTTGAAATGTTCACTTGATGTCAGCATTCTGAGTTTTCCATTATAGTAGACAGCCTGCCTTGGGTGTGTGGTAAGGGTCTTGCAGTAGCCATGGCCTACACGTCCTCTGCGGGTTGTAGATGTTGGGAATTCTACATTAATGACATCATAATCCTGGATTTCTTTATAACCTAATTTGGTCGCTTCCCTTGCTGCCAGATGCCCATTTGGGAGCGTAAAAAATATTGATTTTTCTGCCTGTGATAACTGGACTGTATTCCAATCAATTTCAGAATCCGGATCTAAGTATTTGGCAATATCTTGTGACTGATTACCGGGCGATGGGAAATAAAAATCCCTTCCGTTTAGCTCTGACTTTAAAATGGATACCGTATATAAGCGTGGTCTGGACTGTGGGATGCCATAATAAGATGCATCAAGGATTGAATGGAAATTTTCATAGCCCATTTTTGCCATTTCGTCACAATAATGTTTATAATGCGAAATATGTGCTACTTTTTTGCCATTACTAATCAAGTTTGGTACATTTTCCCATAAGACAACTCTTGGTCTATTGACTAACTTATGGTCAATGATAGCCAGTGTTTCTTCATACAGGATGGACCGGCCTGTATTGATGTTGTTCTTTCCATTTTTAGACCAGTCCTGGCAATTATGTACGATGGTTCCATTTGCTGTAAATGCATGAGTTTGTTCTACTTCAAAATCATATACATTTTCTTTAGTATTAGTAATTTCAACGTCTCGCACAGGAAACCATAAGTATCCATTTTCATAAAAAGCATAATTTCTTGTTTTTTCTTTCCTAAAGGTTAATGAATAGGTATCATTTTGATTAATTTGTCTTCCTTGTATTTCTTTAACAAGGGGTCTCTTATCATGATAGATGCTAAAGGATGTATGATATACTTTTGCTATAATTTGTCCTAGTCCATAAAGTAAAATTTTACTAACTGAAGTTGCCTTATATAAACTGTTAATTTTACATCCATCGCTTTCCCAGTATCCATCTAATAGTTCCGTTAAATAATCTATTGGCATATCAATTACCCATCCAGGTATAAATTTATTTTTCGCTCCGTGTCCAAATTGTTCACAAAATGATGCAAACTCTTTATTAGGAAATTGATATTTATATGTAGTTGTATCTTCTACTTTTACATATGGCATCCATTTTGGTATTTTCATTTCAAATTTTTTATCTTCCCCGTTTTTTTTCGAGGTGCAAATTATTACTCCTGATAAATGGTTATTTCTATCATTTCTTTTTCTTGTCCATCCATCTCCCAGGAATCTTCCTATCATATACCAAAAACTTTTGTCTGTTAATTGCAAATCATTTTTTATGTATGTTTTCTTTCCTCTAATGTATTCTATTCCTTTCCAGATTGGCATGATACTATTTTGATTAATTGCATATCCTACATAATAGTCTTTATTTAGTTTTTTTGCTTCTATCCATGCGGGTTCCGTAAAACATCTTAATGTTGTGTATCCGCCATCTTTTTTACATGGATATTCATTATATTTTTTTCTTGCCCAAAATTTGTGATTCATCGTTGTTTTAGTAACATCTGAATGTTGTAATTTTACATTTACTATTTGTTTTTTTCCATTATTAAAAAAATTGATAACTTTATGATATTGATTATCAATTGACAAAACTTCATCTCCAACTTTAATATCAGAAATTAATATATATCCTTTTTTAGTTAAGATTAGCGTATCGCCAGTAAAGCATGGACTGCCATGTACTAATAAATCACATTCCAAATTAAATTTTGTAATATTCTGTGGACCATAGTTATTAATAAATAAACTGTTGTAGCATTGTACGGCATAAGGTAAAATTTCCACATAATCTAAAGATTTTAATGGATAATTAAGGTTTTCCAGTGCCATCCTTGGTGTACCGCAGCCACCAAATAATTCCAAAATATGTAACTTGTCATCTACGTTTAACCTCATTTTTTTTCTCCTTTTTTTATTTGTACTGATATTTTTAATATGTTTAATATCAGGAGAAAATAAAAAAGGACCTGAAAATCAAGTCCTTCTTGTTTTGTTTATTTTGTTTTAGCATAAACTTTTTAAAATTTTTTCTGCTTTTTTTTCTGCTTCTCTAAGACTTCTGTTCTTAGAAACTTCTGATAGATCTTGCCGATAATGGTTATATGCTTCTTTATACTTCATTAAATAAAAACCTACTATTTCATCTGCATTTGCATGCTGATTAAAATAATTAATAACCTGTGCCAATAGGCTAACGTTTTGTGGCAATTCTCCCTTTTCTCTTTTTTTTATTACTACGCCCCATATTTTTTCCCAGGTATCGAAAAATTTTCCTATATAATATTTTTTATCCTGTTGTTTTTCATCTTCTTTTGATACGTCAGAATTATAAGGCATTTGAGTTATAGTTTCGTCAGTTAATACATCTATAAGTCCAGCCTCGGTTAATTTCTGTTCCAATCTAGTGAGATTTTCTTCCATCTGTGACAATTCTTTTTTCTTTTCTTCTACTGTTTTTCTTAATTCTTTACAATTTTGTAAAAGATTTAATGCCTGTTTAAAAGCAGTTGTTTTTATAGAGTCGTCAGCATATCCAATGCAGGTTGAGTTGTTGAGACAATTTCTTAAAAGTTCAATATCTTCTGGTTCGTAAGTTACGTTAATTTTCATATGTCTTATTCTCCTTTTTGTGTGTGATTATTTTATTTATGACTTTAATATGTATGACTGGGTAGAAAAATAAAAAAAACTGGTACATATTATCGTCAGTTCTTTAAATTTAACTTATGCTATGATTTTTTTAATGAACCCAGTATCTTCTTTTCCGATGAAGAATTAGTATAATACAACTTCCTCATATTCATCATTTATCTCGAAATCATTCATACCTGTATTTCCGCTGTAACATCCACCATCGTCCTGATATTGTAATCTTACCTCATAGTCTTCACACTTATTCGCTACTGCGGCATCATATAATTCTTTTATTGTCATGATTTTCATCCTTTCCGTTTATTAGGTTCTTCTTTTCCGTTTTTTTCCTTTTCTTGATTTTTATTTTCATTTGCACCGGGTATTTTTTAGTGGGATAATTATTCCTCTCTGGTGTACAATAATGGACTTCCATCTGCGTCAAACAAAGGAGTTAATTTCCCATCAGAAGATATGTAATATTCTACATATGTTTCACTATCGCAAACAACAGCTCCGCGAATATAAAAATCATTGGTCATTATACTCTCGTTAGAAATAGTTATGAATCTGGTATTATATTTACTTGCCGCTTCTGCCCGTGAATTGCAGCCACAAAACATTGCAAAGATAAGTCCAATGATTGATACATAAAATATTCTTTTTTTTATACATTTTCTCCTTTTATTTTCATAGATTAATATATATTGTTGATAATCTTTCTTATTTATCAAGTGGAATTATATTAAGAATTACAACTGGTGATACAAAACCCAATTTTTCTGCATCCTGTTCAAAAGTTTTATAAAAATCTGTAATACATTCTTTTGATAAAGTATCAAACGGACTGCTTAAAACTATTCCACCAATATTGGTATAGCCATCCTTCGCAACAACATAATAGTTTCTCATTTTTTTCTTCTCCTTTTTTTCTTGATTTTTATTTAGTAGGACAATCCAAGTTGTGTATTTGTATATTTATAAAGTGCATTTTTTACAATACTTTTTATAAATGTTGCAATTGCTTGCGTAACTCCGTTGCCTACCTGTTGCTGTTTATTACCTAAAGAGCCAGAAAAAATAAAATCTTTTTCTAATCCCATTAAAGCAGCGGCTTCTGCTACAGAAAGAATTCTATTTCCTACAGGCGGCATCAAATTAATCTTTCTCCAGTTCACGATAGTTACTGCCGGTTCATCTAAAGATAATCTTTTATAGGTATCACTATTCTAAATCAAGAAATCATCGTTTCATGCTATTTGTTTATTAAATTGTGATGTATATTCCGTCTCTTTTGTCCCATGCGTAAATTGGAATATTTAATAACTCTTCCGGTAATTCAGATATGTCACCTTTGAATAAGTCTTTATCTTTAGTAGTAGAAACAATGATTGACGTTTCATGACTTTCTTTTCGATTACTTAATAATTCTTTTAGTGTCGGAGCTTTTTCCATAAATATCAATCCTTCATATTCATCTTTGCATTTCTTCGCCCATGATTTGCTCTTCCGCTTTTAATTCATCAACAATATCGTTTATTCGCTTCGTCCATTTATCCTGTTTAGAAATGAAAATACTACGTTCTAAGCTAGAAAGGATATTTTCTTCTTTCGCAATATCATATGTCGTGCGTTTATCGTGATTTGTTGCAATGAACGATTTCAGTTTAAAGTCTGCTCTTTTATAAATCTTCTTACTGATTCTATAATTCATAATATTTCTTTCCCTAGCAAATCCTCATTTCATTTGATTTATTACGCTTCGTAATAATTAAGCTCCGCACAATCAATCCCGTTTTCTTCTGCGGATTCAACATCTTTGAGCATATTGAAAATCATATCTATTGTCATATCTAGTGTATATATATCCCAATATTTTTCTTTGGTTAAATCTACATCCTTTGGACCAGCAAAATAAAACGCATTTTCTCCGATTTTACAACAGATTCCCATACAACCTGCATAATCATCCTCAATAGATATAATTCCGTTTTCAAAACCTTTCTTAATCATTTCTCTTGTAATCATAATTATGTCCTCCATTCTAAAAACCTTGAAACTCTTGTTTTATATGGAATTTCATTTCACTGTTTACGCTTAATTCCACATGTTTATTCTCTTATTACCTCTTCTTAACATCCATACACTGTCTGAGCAAATCTCGGTAGCACGGAATACCTATTCATAAGCTGCGTATGCACATATTCTTCGCTTCGCTTATCATCATAGTTATCTTCCCAGTTCTGGAGATATTTTTCACCTTTTTCTGTTATCTTTTTTACCTCATAGGCATTTGTTCCATCATGGCGCGTGACTTCGATAAAGAAATGTCCATCTTTGTCATAGATTTTCATGTAATCGCAATTTTTTGTTGCCTGCTGCAGCATTTTTGCAAAATCAGAGAATATGGTCCCTGCCCGGTAAACACCATTCCATCTTCCGTTTGTTCCCTGTAAAATCCATGTACATCCATTATTAAAGAAGTCTTCCAGAAATTCCTTTTCGGTATCCCAGTCAATATTGTCAAGCCAGTTGATTTCATCCCAGACTGCAGAATCGGAAGGGTTTTTGTTACCCTGTTCCTTTAAATTTTCTTTTGCCACTTCTTCATAAGTACCAAACAGGTCATAGTTATCATAGATTACGGTTTCTTTCTTCATTTTGTTTTTCTCCCTTCCTGTATCAAATTTTCTTTACGCTTCCGATATGTTTGATGAAGAGGGCAAATAAAAAAAGGAACCCTTTTTTGATCATTTTGGGTTCCTTTAGCTTTTATTCTTTTTTAACTTCTACTTTAACACCGCGTCTTTCCAGTTCCCTAAGCAATTCCTCAGTACTGGTATTCTGAATTACAAGCTCATCGGATGACAGTGTATTTAATTCGTTATCTTTGCAAACGTATTTACCATCGTAGTCCCCGGAATAGTCGATATCGCATTCCATGCTGGCATTAATGGACTTACAGTACTCTGCTAACTTGATTAATCCACCTTCGATATCACCATATGCATTTGATATATCGACAACGAAATCTCCTGTTTCTGTAGTTTCAAAATCCATATCCCTGTCTTCAGCAATATTATATTCTTCCATTTTTGCGATGATGTCTTTACGATTTTTTGCTTTTAAGTTGTGAAAAGTTAATGTTCCATCATTACAATAATACATATTTCGTCTCCTTTTTAAACTTCATAAATATTCCATACACAGTTATCCTGACCATCGACAAGGTACAGACATGAATCCATGCCCTTATAGGCCCCACATTCTTCATCTGGGGCAATTTCGTTAGAACGGTCATCATATTCCTTATGCATCTGCTTCTGAGCTTCCTCAAAAGCTGACATATCATCAGCGCCAGTGAATGTATGTGAATGCATATTAATTCCATCGGACCATACCAAAATTGCTTTCTTCTTTTCCATAATTTTTATTCTCCTTTAATAATGTACTGGTGGCACGTAGATAGTACTTACGTTTCTTCTGCTTCTGGAAGTTAAAATTATTTTGTGATTTTCATAATCAATGGTAATAGAATATTTATCTGGATCTATATTGAAAAAATCAATTTCCTGTCCATCCAAATAGGTAGTATATTCATCGGTAGCTGCCAATTTTTTTGCATTATTTTGTGTAGAATGTTCTTCGTATAAACTATAAGGAATGAATATTATAGTTAAACAGCATACAATTACTGCAAAAATTTTTAGAACTATTAAGTTATCATTCATAATTTGCATCTCCTTTTTTTTTATTAAAATTTTTGTTACACAATTAATATGTAAGAAAGTTATAAAAAACAAAAAACTACCTGCATTTCTGCAAGTAGCTTTTTTTCATATTATTCCTTCCTCCCAATAAAATTATGGTTTACAACATCATAAATCCACTGATTTGTGCTGCCACGCCATTTGCATTTTTCCGTATTATCCTTCAGTCCTTCCACAAATGGCCCATCAACAAATGTGTCAATCAAATTAAGGATTTCTGTTCTTGTCTCCATTCCTTTCCGTGCTTTCAAATCAGCAATTGCAACGCCGGAACGGATCATTTCAAGGTCAGCTTTATTAATGTTGAAAATTTC
>UMFO01006864.1_pt1 | contig 28709 bp, 23 predicted proteins | sample 1965051 | NCBI WGS metagenome assembly UMFO01 (sample SAMEA4836050, study PRJEB28245) | human gut metagenome | biome: gut microbiome; material: fecal sample | place: Denmark | collected 2008
ATTTGGATTACAACATAGAAGAAACTGTTTTGAATTTATCGCCCAACACACACGAAACGAACACATCAAGCCCAAAAAAACTTTTTGTGGAAATTCAAAACAGTCCCTTTGTTTGTGAAAGTAATAAAATCGACTTCGTTTGTGTGAAATTGATAACAGAATGTTGCGGTTTTATTTCAAATTGAAAGGTTCTGATAAAATAAATGAAAATATGACTTCGTAGAGGGGGAGTATATGAATGAAAAGCCTTACTTTTGCATCAGACAAAAAGATGTTATATAATTGAATTTCGTTTCAAAAAGATTTGATTATATAGAAATATGTGAACAAATAACAACTAATTATTGAGGTATTATGTCAACTTTAAGATTCAGGGTAGTAGAAAAGGCATTCCAGGCGAAGCCTTTTGATGTACCGGCTCCAAAGGAGCGCCCGAGTGAATATTTCGGGAAATACGTGTTCAATCGGGAAAAGATGTTTAAGTATCTTCCCAGCAAAGTGTACGAGAAGCTGGTAGATGCAATGGATAACGGCGCGACACTAGACCGCAGCATTGCCGATGCTGTAGCAGCAGGAATGAAACAGTGGGCAAGCGAATTAGGGGCTACTCACTATACACACTGGTTCCAACCGCTTACGGAAGGGACTGCAGAGAAGCACGATGCCTTTGTGGAACACGATGGCAAGGGAGGTATGATGGAAGAGTTTTCCGGAAAATTGCTGGTACAGCAGGAACCGGATGCTTCTTCGTTCCCTAATGGCGGTATCCGTAATACTTTCGAGGCGCGTGGTTATAGTGCGTGGGATCCCTCGTCGCCGGTATTTGTGGTAGACGACACCTTGTGTATCCCTACCGTGTTCATCGCTTATACGGGCGAATCGCTTGACTATAAGGCTCCGTTGTTGAAAGCACTGCGTGCAGTCAATAAGGCAGCGGTAGATGTATGCCATTATTTCGATCCGAATGTGAAGAAAGTTTCGGCATACCTGGGATGGGAGCAGGAATATTTCCTGGTAGATGAAGGCTTGTATGCCGCACGACCCGATTTATTGCTGACCGGGCGTACGTTGATGGGACACGAGGCTTCGAAGAACCAACAGCTGGAAGACCATTATTTCGGTGCCATCCCGACCCGCGTGGCTGCTTTTATGAAAGATTTGGAAATTCAGGCATTAGAACTGGGAATACCCGTCAAGACCCGTCATAATGAAGTGGCTCCCAACCAGTTTGAACTGGCACCTATCTTTGAGGAGTGCAACCTTGCCGTAGACCATAACATGCTGATTATGTCGCTGATGCGTAAAGTAGCACGTACGCACGGATTCCGTGTGCTGCTTCATGAAAAACCCTTCAAGGGAGTAAATGGTTCGGGTAAGCACAACAACTGGTCATTGGGGACTGATACAGGTGTATTGCTGATGGCACCAGGTAAGACTCCCGAGGAGAACTTGCGCTTTATAACTTTTATTGTCAACACACTGATGGCGGTGTACCGTCACAACGGTTTGCTGAAGGCCTCTATCATGAGCGCTACGAATGCCCATCGTTTGGGAGCCAACGAAGCACCTCCTGCCATTATCTCTTCTTTCCTCGGCACACAGCTTAGCAAAGTACTTGATCACATGGAGGAAAGCTCGACCGATGACTTGATAGCTCTTGGCGGCAAGCACGGCATGAAACTGGACATCCCGCAGATTCCCGAATTGCTGATTGATAATACCGACCGTAACCGTACTTCCCCCTTTGCTTTTACGGGCAACCGTTTCGAGTTCCGTGCGGTAGGATCGGAGGCTAACTGTGCCAGCGCAATGATTGCATTGAATACTGCCGTGGCAGAGCAGCTGGTAGAGTTTAAACAAAAGGTAGACGAACTTATAGAGAAAGGCGAACCGAAAGTGTCTGCCCTCATTCAGGTTATCCGTGAATACATCAAGGCTTCGAAGCCTATCCGTTTTGACGGTAATGGCTACAGTGAAGAGTGGAAAGCGGAAGCGGCACGTCGCGGCCTGGATTGCGAAACCAGTTGTCCGGTTATTTTCGACCAGTATCTGACACCTGCTTCGGTGAAGATGTTCGAGTCGCAGGGTGTGATGACACAGAAAGAACTGGAGGCGCGTAACGAAGTGAAATGGGAAACGTATACAAAGAAGATTCAGATTGAGGCACGTGTATTAGGCGATTTGGTGATGAACCATGTGGTGCCGGTCGCCATCGAATACCAAAGCAAGCTGATAGATAATGTGTACAAGATGAAGGGACTGTTTCCAGCTGAAGAGGCAGAGAAGCTTTCTGCCGAGAACGTTGCCATCATCCGGAAGATTTCGGAGCATACGTCTTATATCAAAGAGCACGTGGATACGATGATAGAAGCGCGTAAAGTGGCAAATAAAATTGTAGACGAGCGTGAAAAGGCCGTGGCTTACCATGACACCATTGCGCCGATGCTGGAACAGATACGTTACCACATCGACAAATTGGAACTGATAGTAGACGATCAGATGTGGACGCTGCCTAAATATAGAGAGCTGTTATTCATTAGATAATATCATTAAATTTACCTCTAATTTCCTTATTGGTTGTTTGATGAAAGCGAGTCGGGGTCTCCGCGAGGAGGTTCCGGCTTTGTTCTTTAAAATTTTTGAGGCTTTGTTTTTGTCTGCATTTCAGAGGCATTGATTGAAGCATGCCTTTTGATGAACATAAGTGAGTTGGGTGTTTCACATAAGTAACTTGGGCGTTTCACATAAGTAAGTCAGTCGTATCACTTATGTTCGTTTGAGGGGGCATTTATAGTGTTGCATTTCCTTGAACCTTTCACACCGTTTCCGTAGAGATGATGAGGGTGTATCAAAATAAAAATCAACTTTCATTTTGATACACCTTCTATAATGACATCGACAAAATGCATCAATAAGTGCTGCGGAAGTATAATGTCAGTTTTTCCATCCGCCTCCTAATGCTTTGTATAGGCGGACAACGGTGATTTGCTTGTCACGTACAGCATTGCTAAGTCCGATTTGCGCATTAAGATAACCACGCTGTGCATCCAGCAGGTCCATATAGCCGATCACACCATTGATGTATTGCAGCTGAGCGAGATCGAGGGTACTTTTCGATGCTTGTTCCAAGCGGAGGCGGGTTTCATAGATTTCCTTGCTTTTGTTGAAGTCGGCAATGGCATTGTAGGCTTCTTTAAAAGCGTTGAGCACTACTTTCTCATAGGCTTGGGTAGCTCCTTCCAAAGCGGCTTTTTGTGCTTTCAGTCGGGCACGGTTCTTACCCCAACTGAAGACCGGTTGTAGTAGGTTGGCACTGAGCAGGTGCCAGGGAGATTTCAGCAGTTCGCTGAGCACATCGCTCTCGCCTCCGTAGCTGGCATTCAAGGTCAGACTGGGGAACAGGCTGGTGAAGGCAATACCTACCTCGGCATTGGCTGCTATCAGGGCCTGTTCTGCTTCGCGGATGTCGGGGCGGCGTTCCAATAGGCTGGACGGCAGCCCTACAGGCAGACTGGCTGGCAACAATACGTCTTCGGGCAATGCTGTGCGCCGGATGTGGTGTGGATAGTCGCCGGTCAGGAAAGCTATGTCGTTTTCTTTTAACGTAATCTGACGTTCCAGGTCGGGAACCAGTGTGGCTGTACGTGCCAATTCCACTTGTGCTTGCCGGAAGGCGGTTTCTGAAGTCAGTCCTCCTTCGTAGCGGATGCGTGCCAGGTGGAGACTTTCGCGTCGCGCATCTACGGTTTGGCGCACGATGGCAAGTTCATTGTCGAGGGCCACCAGTTCGAAGTAGGTTTGTGCCACTTCGGCTACCAGGCTCATTTTCAATGCCCGTTGGTTTTCTATTGACCCGATGAGGTCGGCTACGCTTTTGTCTTTTGCCCAACGCAGTTTACCCCAAAGGTCAATTTCCCAGCTCATGGTACCTTTCAGGTCGAATTCGTCGTCTTGTGAGTAGTGATTGCCACCATAGTTTTCCCGTTCACGCTCGGCGTAGACGCGCAGTCCGATTTGGGGCAGCATATCTCCGATGGCAATGCGCTTACGTGCTGCCAGCTCCTTCACCCGTGAGGCAGCTATCAGCATGTCCTTGTTGTAGGTCAGTGTTTTGCGTATCAGTGCCTGCAGGGTCGTGTCGGTATAGATTTTTTCCCAGGCGTAGTCACCTATTGAAGCGGTGTCTACGCTAAGACTGTCCAGGGTATGGGGCAGGTTCAGCTCAGGACGTGAATAATGTTTCCCTATCTGGCAACTAGCCAAGAGTGAGGTTGCCAAGATGATGCAAAGGAAATAATATGTGAGTTTTGTTACTTTCATAGGTTGCAGCAATTAATGAGTATGTTTCACTTTGAGTTTGTTTTTTGCCTTGTAAATCATCACGAAGAAGAAAGGAACCAGGAAAATACCTACTGTTACAGCCACAATCATTCCGAAGAATACGCCCGTGCCGATGGCTTGACGGCTGGCAGAACCCGGTCCGCTTGCAATGACCAGTGGCACCATGCCCAAAATAAAGGCGAGTGAGGTCATCAGGATGGGACGGAAACGTAAATGTGATGCGTGCAGCGCAGCTTCTATTACATCTTTTCCTTTGTCTACTTCGTCTTTGGCAAACTCTACAATCAGGATGGCGTTTTTGGCAGCCAGTCCGACCAGCATTACCAGGCCGATCTGGAAATATGTATCATTTTCCAATCCGCATAAGGCGACACCGGCATATGCTCCCAAAGCGGCTACCGGCAAGGAGAGCAGTACGGCGACTGGCACGCTCCAGCTTTCATACAGGGCTGCCAGGAAAAGGAAGACGAAGAGGAATACCAGTGTCAGAATCATACCGGTCTGTCCGCCTGCCTGTTTTTCCTGGTAGGAAAGTCCACTCCATTCTACTCCGATGTTGTCGGGCAGATGTTCTTTAGCCAGTTGCTCGATAAGTTCCATTGCTTGTCCTGAACTGTAACCGTGGGCGGCTGTTCCGCGGATGATGGCGGTGTTGAACATATTAAAACGTTTGATACTTCCGGGACCGGTGGTATATTCGGTATTGCCCAATGCCGTTAATGGAATCATATCGCCGGAACTTCCCCGCACGAAAAACAGGTTGATGTTGTCACGATGTTCACGGTAAGGTGCTTCAGCCTGGATGTACACACGGTAGATACGGTTGAACATATTGAAGTCGTTCACATAAAGCGATCCGGTATAAGCTTTCATTGTTGTGAAAACATCGGCCATCGGTACGCCCGACAATTTTACTTTGTCACGGTCTACGTCGAAATAAAGTTGAGGGATTTCCGCCTGCAATGAAGACGACAGTCCACTCAGCTCTTTGCGTTGCGAGGCGTAGTACATAAGCGTGTCTGCAGCAGCCACCAGATTGTCGTACGTGGCATCTCCACGGGCTTCCAGCTGCATTTCAAAACCTCCAGAGGTACCTAAGCCGGGAATGACAGGTGGTGTGGAGAGGTAAACCTTGCATTCTGGGTATTTCTTGAACTCGTTCTGCACATCTGCCATAATTTGTTCAATGGTAGTGTTGTCACGTTCTTTCCATTCTTTCAAGATGACCGTAAGCGTGGTGCGTGCCTGGCTGGTACCGACACGCGGGCTGGAACCTGCTACGCTTTGTACATATTCTACAGCAGGATCTTTCATCAGGAAGGCTACGGCACGGTTTGTAATTTCGCGGGTACGTTCCAGTGTAGTACCTTCTGGCATTTCCAGTTCGACGGTGAAATATCCCTGGTCTTCCGTTGGGAGAAAACTGGTTGGTATCAGCCGGTAGAGCACGAATATGAAAACGATGACCATACCGAATCCTGCCGTCACGCGTTTAGGGTTTTTGATGAGCCGGCTGATGCCGCCTACATATTTATGATTGCCTATGTCCAGCCATTTGTTGATAGCCCGGAACACACGGTTCTTGGGTTTGTTCGGGTCTTGTGGACGTAGAATCAGTGAGCACATCACAGGGCTGAGTGTCAGTGCCACGACGGTGGATAGCAGTACAGATACTGCAATGGTGATACTGAACTGTCGATACAATTGTCCTGAAATGCCGGAAAGGAAGCTGACTGGAACAAATACGGCAGCCAGTACCATAGAGGTGGCAATCAAGGCTCCGGTCAGACCGTCCATTGCTTTTTTGGTAGCTTCGTAAGGGCTGAGGTGTTCTTCTTCCATAATACGTTCTACATTTTCGACTACTACGATGGCATCATCCACTACCAGTCCGATGGCCAGTACCAAACCTAGCAGAGTCAGGATGTTCAGCGAAAAGCCGAAAATGAGCATAAAGCCGAAAGTACCGATCAATGAGATAGGAACGGCTATGGTAGGAATCAGAGTCGCACGCCAACTTTGTAGCGAAAGGAACACTACCACGATGACGAGGAACAAGGCTTCGAACAGGGTCTTGTATACTTCGTGGATGGATTCGGATATATAAGATGTCATGTCGAAAGGTACTTCGTATTTCATGCCTTCCGGAAAATTCTTGCTGATTTCATCCATGGCGGTTTTCACACGTTCTGCTACTTCCATGGCGTTGGCACCTGGCAGCATGTAGACTCCTAATACGGCGGCATTGCCTCCGTTGATACCACTCTCTGTATTGTATGACTGGGCTTCGAGCGATACACGCGCCACGTCCCGCATGCGTATCAGTGAACCGTCGGGGTTGGCACGCAACACGATTTCTTCGAATTGGGCAGCACTTGACAGACGCCCTTGTGCCGTTATCGGGATAGTAATGTCGAGACCGGTAACGGGTTGTTGTCCCAATACACCGGCAGCCGATTCACGGTTCTGGTCTTTCAAGGCATTTTGTACGTCTTGTACGGTGAGGCCGAAATTGGCAAGACGGGCAGGGTCCAGCCAGATTTGCATGGCATAGTAGCGGCTTCCGATGTTGGATACGCGTCCTACTCCCGGTATACGGCGCAGCAGGTCGAGTACATTCAAGGTAGCAAAATTGCTCAAATAGATTTCGTCAAACTTGGGATCGCTTGAAGTCAGGCAGATAGTCATCAGCTGGCTGGCGGCTTGTTTCTCGATTTCGATACCATTCTGTACCACTTCGGCTGGCAGACGTGATTCGGCCAGTTTGATGCGGTTCTGGATTTCCACGGCAGCAAGGTCGGGGTCTGCCGAGATGTCAAAGGTGACTGTTGCCGAGAATCCTCCGGAATTGGAACTGTTCGACTCCATATAAAGCATGCCTGGTGTACCGTTCAGTTCTTGTTCTATCGGGGTTGCGACGGCTTGTGATACCGTGAGTGCGCTCGCACCCGGATAAGATGCACTGATTTTTACCACAGGTGGCGTAATTTGCGGATATTGGTCGATAGGCAGCATGGTAAGTCCGATGACACCGATGATGACTATCAATATAGAGATGACGATTGAAAAGACTGGCCGGTCGATAAAGAAACTTACTTTCATTTTGTGAATACGTTTTGGTGATTGTGCGATTTATTCATCCTTATTTTCTTCTTCTTTTTCTATCGGGGCTGTGCCTATACGCATCTTGATGCCCGGGCTCAGCTTGTGGTAACCTTCTACTACAATGTTTTCTCCCGGTATCAGTCCGCGTTCTACTACTGCATTGTTGCCAAATTCCGGTCCCAATTCGATGAAACGTTTTTCAGCTGTAGAGTCTTTGCGCATCACGTAGATATATGCACCTCCCTTTTCAATAATCAATGCTTTTTGGGGAACTACTGTGGCATTTTCGCGTACGTCGAGCAGCAGCTTTACTTTTGTAAACTGTCCGGGCAGCAATACATGTTCGGGATTGCTCATTTCTGCACGTACGGAGAATGTTCCGGTTTTGGGGTCTACCTGCGGTTCGGCGAAGTCTACCAGTCCTTTGTAAGGATATACCGTGTTGTCGGGGAGGGTGATAGTGACAGTTGGTTGCCAAGAACGGGTAGAATCTTTCTGGCCGATGATGATGTTCCGTTCCTTGCTTTTCAGGTAATCGAGTGCTGTCATGCTGAAATCCACCAATACGGTATCACTTTTTACGATGGTGGCCAGCAGAGACTTGCCTGATGTGCCGACCAAGGTACCGAGGTCGACGTGACGTTCGCTGATTTGTCCGGTTATCGGCGAACGCACTACGGTGTAGCTTAGTTCCTGTTCTGCCTGGTCAAGGTCTGCCTGGCTCATGCCTACGCTGGCTACAGCGGTTTCGTAGGCAGCCGTGGCGTTGTCAAGGTCCAATTGGCTGGCAGCCCGTTGTTCATAAAGCGGGCGGATACGGTTCAGGTCGCGCTCTGCCTTGCGTGCCGTTGCTTCGTCTTTTTTCAGTTGGGCACGTGCCTTATCCACTTTGGCTTGGTATTGGTCTTGATTGATGATGAACAGGACTTGATTGCGTTTTACTTGTGTTCCTTCCTCGAACAGCATTTGTTCCAGAAAGCCTTCCACGCGTGCGCGTACCTCTACAAATTGTTGGGCGCGTATGCGTCCGACATATTCGCCGTAAATCTCTACGTCTTGTTGTTGAGCCGGAGCTACACTGACAATAGGCGCTTCTGGTTCTGTCTTTTTCTCTCGTGTCAGGAACAGGTATATTCCTATAATTACAACGACACCGATAATGGTGTAGATGGTTTGTTTTTTCTTCAGTTTCAAATCTTTCTTTGTTAAAAAGCGTCTCATACGAATTTTAAGTTTATGGGTTAGATGCCGTAAAGGACAAACAATACTTGTGCCAAAGATACGATAAATTTTTATATATTGAGAATCAGAAAGCTAAATCCTGCATGCAAATTTGTGTCTTGGGGAATTTCTGGCGGGGATTGTGGAATTTCTCTACACTGAGATAGCGGGAACTAGGGATATTTTTCATACCTTTGCGGCCGGAATTAAATTTAGACAAAATGAATTTAGAGGAACATTTAGAAACGACTTTGAGAGCCCACGACCAGATGTTGCATCGTCGGGTAGACCTTTTGCTCCGTACCGGAAAGCTTTTGGTGGAAAGTTTGGCGGATACCAACCGGATTATGAGAAACATGAAGCGGACAGCCGCTTATCTGGGTATTCCGGAAGAGAAACTGCATATCAACATCGGATTTACGATGTTGATGGTGAATGTGAGTGATGAAAACTTTTCGTTCACCAAATTTCAGCGTATCAACGGACATGGAGTGAACATGACTGCCATTTCGGAAGTGAGCAAACTTTCCTGGAGGGCGATAGATAACGATTATACGCTCGACCAATATGAGGAGGAGCTGGAAAAAATCCGTACCAAGAAACGGAACTATACTCCTTTGCAGACAGCTGTCGGTGCCGGATTTGCCTGTGGCGGATTCTGCATTCAGTTCGGATGCGACTGGATGGCATTCTTGTATGCTTCAATTGCTGCGATTATCGGTATGCGCGTGCGTCAGAAATGTAATGAGTCAGGTCTGAATGGCTATATGGGTATTGCTATTGCGGCTTTTGTTGCCACTATGATTGCATGGGCTTCTACTTACCTTCCCGAAACGTGGACTAATACACCTTGGCATCCGCTGTTGGCGTGTGCTTTGTTTATCGTTCCAGGAGTTCCTTTGATAAATTTTGTGGATGACATGCTCGACAATTTTATCCAGGTGGGTATTGTGCGGGCTGTCAATACGCTTCTGATGATGGGAGCCATGGCTTTTGGTATTGCATTTGCTGTGAAATTGTGTGCCATCGACAACTTTTTCCCGACCATCAGCATGGTGCCGCACCACGAGTATTGGGAATATGCCTTGGCGGCTGCCATTTCGGCAATGGGATTCTCTATGATTTTTAACATTCAGCGCCGTTTGCTTTGGGTAGTAGCTATCGGAGGTATTTTGGCTGTTTGTACACGTAACTTTGTCAATCTAGGACCGAGTACCAACAACATCGGTCTGGACATGGGATTGGTGGTCGGTTCGTTCACCGGTGCTTTGCTGGTCAGCCTGATAGCTGTAAAGGCGGTTCACTGGTTTCATGTCCCCAATCACGTACTGACCATTCCTTCGGTTATCCCGATGATTCCGGGAGTATTGATGTATCGAATGCTTTTCGGGCTCATCAATATGAATGTGCAGAATCTTGAAGGGGTTACTCCGTTGATGAAAGCTATTGAAAGTGGAGTAAATTCGGGATTGGTTATTCTTTGCATTTCCGTGGGGGTTGCTATCCCGAATATTTTTGGTCGTAAGTATATTGCTTCGTCCAAGAACAAACATTTGGCGGAAATATTGGAAGAACGCCACAAGCGGGGAAAGTTTGTCGAATGGTAAAGCTTTTTTGATAAAGAATGAAGTATGAAGAATGAAGAATTGTTTCGCCTGGAATTCTTCATTCTTCATTTTTATACTTTGAGCGGTGGGCAATTGTGCATTTTTAATGGGATACACACTGCCGGTGTCACTCCTGTTGCCAGTGTCACGCTGGATCGCCAATCCGCTTCTTCAATTACGCCGGGTTACACATCCGGCATGACAAGCAGGCTTTGGTCTTTCCGCAATATAGCTGCGCCGTTTGTAAGATTATTAATCTTACAGCGTGAAGATTAATAATCTTTCGGCATGAAGATTAATAATCTTACAAGCAAGGCAGCTATGCGGATTGGATTTTCAGACTAAACTGATGTTCTGGTTTGGCTTGGAAAAGCAACCGATGGACATAAAATGTATGGGCGTAAATCCGGCTTGACAAATATGACAAGCGACAAAAATGCACACGTTAATAAATATACCTATAAATGGGGATTGACCGATTCCCGTGGATTGTCTTACTTTGCAAACAGAAATCAATTATGAATTCATTTTTTGTTATGTGTAAACCCAAAACATATAAGCCGACCGATAAGATGAGCGACTTGATCTGTGAGAATTATGCGTTGCTGCAGGTGTTGAGCCGTTTTGGAGTATCTTTAGGATTTGGTGACAAGTCTGTTCAGGAAGTATGTGACATGAACGGGGTGGATTGTTCCACATTTCTGATTGTGGTTAATTTTCTGACAGAGGAGAACGACCGGATGCAGGACCATCTGGCACGACTTTCTGTGCCGGCATTGATGGATTATTTGCAACGTGCCCATTCGTATTTCCTCGATTTTCAGCTCCCCTCTATCCGGAAGAAGTTAATAGAAGCAATTGACTTTTCATTAAGCGACAAGGTATCGTATCTGATTCTTCAGTTCTTTGACGATTATGTGGGAGAAGTGAGGAAACACATGGAATATGAGAATAAACAAGTCTTTACTTATGTGAGAGATTTGTTGGAAGGAAAGAAGACTGAAGAATTCAGCATCGGAGTGTTTGCCCGTCATCATGACCAAATTAATGTTAAGTTGACCGAGTTGAAAAATATTATTATCAAATACTATCCGGCCAATGGAGACAATCAATTGTTGAATGCAACATTATTTGACATATTTTGTTGTGAAGAGGATCTGGCATCGCACAATCGGGTGGAAGATTACCTGTTCGTCCCTGCTATAATGGAGTTGGAAAAGGGGGTAAAATGAAATCAGAGGAAAATATACTGGTGGCTGTAGCCGAGACTTCAGTCATTGTCCGGAGCGGGTTGGTTACAGTGCTGAAACGTTTGCCGGATCTGAATGTTCAGACTGTGGAAGTAACATCGCAAGAAGGTTTGCAACACTGTATGGAAGCGCATAGCCCGCAATTGCTGATAATAAATCCACAGTTCGAAGGCTGGTTCGATGTAGAGGCTTTCAGAGAATGTTACCAATCATTGGACATTAAATTGGTAGCTTTGTTGAGTTCGTTTGTTGATTCGAACCGTTTGAAGGGATATGATGAGAGTATCAATCTGTTCGAAGATATAGAATCATTGGAAAAGAAGATTTCGGTGTTGATGAATTTTACAGACGATGAAGATGCCGATCAGGATGCCTTGAGTCAGCGGGAGAAAGAAATTATCTGCTGTGTGGTGCGCGGAATGACCAATAAGGAAATAGCCGAGAAACTTTTCATTTCGGTACATACGGTCATTACGCACCGGCGAAACATCACCCGTAAGCTGCAGATACATTCGGCGGCAGGTCTGACAATTTATGCCATTGTCAACAAGTTGGTTGAGTTAAGCGAGGTAAAGATGAAGTTGTAATTGGACCATTGTTTGGAATGTTTCTAAAATACCTATATGTAGGTATTGTCTGAATGTCTGAAAGCCGGTATCTTTGCAGCGTTAGTCATATGAAATTACGTAAACCACAAAAGTAAAAAGTTAGTTATTAGTTGGGCACTCCCTGCGAAGTGATTCGCGGGGAGTACGCGCATATAGAGGGTAATTTTCTTTCCGATATCGGATAATTCTTTCTGCCAATAAAGATAATCAGTGTCTTTTCTTCAGATAGCTGTTGTTTCCTTTATCACAGAAGCGAAAATGCTTTAAAAACCCATTCCTAATCAGCGCATGATAAATTAAAATAGTCGATTATCAATTGAAAACTCTTATCTTTGCCATCCGAAAATACAGAACGATGAATTATGGAAAACTTCAGCGAAATGATAGCACGGGCACTCAAGCTGCCCGCGCATCGCGTAGAAAATACATTGAAACTATTGGAGGGCGGCGCCACCATCCCCTTTATCAGCCGCTACCGCAAGGAAGCCACCGGCGGAATGGACGAGGTGCAGATAGGCGAGATACAGGCGCGTAACGAGAAGTTGCGCGAGTTGGCGAAACGGAAAGAAACCGTGCTCTCTACCATTGAGGGGCAGGGAAAGCTTACTCCTGAACTCCGTGCGCGGATAGATGCCTGCTGGGATGCCACGGAACTGGAAGACATTTACCTTCCCTACAAGCCCAAGCGCAAGACACGTGCCGAAATGGCGCGCCAGAAAGGGCTGGAACCGCTGGCGGCACTGCTTCTGATACAGCGCGAGAACCGTTTGGACGCACGTGTGCATGCCTTCGTAAAAGGCGAGGTGAAGGATGAGGAAGAGGCCTTGAAAGGGGCGCGCGACATCATCGCCGAGCAGGTGAGCGAAGACGAACGGGCACGCAGCCTGGTGCGCGGATGCTTCGCCCGGCGGGGAGTCATCGTTTCGAAGGTGGTGAAGGGAAAAGAGGCGGACGAGGCGGCGCAGAAGTACCGCGACTATTTCGATTTTTCCGAACCTTTGAAGCGTTGTTCTTCGCACCGCCTGCTTGCCTTGCGGAGAGGGGAGGCGGAAGGCATCCTGAAGGTGAGCATCACGCCCGAAGACGACGAGGAATGCATCCGGGGGCTGGAGCGCCGCTACGTGAAGGGCGGCAATGCCTGTTCGGCGCAGGTGGCAGAGGCGGTGGCGGACGCTTACAAGCGTTTGCTTAAGCCGGCTATCGAGACCGAGTTTTCCGGCACCAGCAAGGAGCGTGCCGACGAGGAAGCCATCCGCGTGTTTGCCGAAAACCTGCGCCAGCTGCTGCTTGCTCCTCCGTTGGGGCAGAAGCGGGTGATGGGCATCGACCCCGGATACCGCACGGGATGCAAGGTGGTCTGCCTCGACGCGCAAGGCGCCCTGCTCTGCAACGATACGGTCTATCCGCATCCGCCGAAATCCGAGCGGCAGGCGGCGGCACGTAAGCTGACGACGCTGGTGGAGCAATATAAGGTGGAGGCGATAGCCATCGGCAACGGCACGGCGAGCCGGGAGACGGAACAGTTTGTCAATGCGTTGCGCTTCGGGCGCGAGGTGCAAGTGTTTGTGGTAAGCGAGGACGGGGCTTCCGTTTATTCGGCTTCGAAAACCGCCCGCGAGGAATTTCCCGACTATGATGTGACGGTGCGCGGGGCTGTGTCTATCGGCAGGAGGCTGATAGACCCGCTTGCCGAACTGGTGAAAATCGATGCCAAGTCTATCGGGGTGGGGCAGTACCAGCACGATGTGGACCAGACGAAGCTGAAAGCGGCACTCGACCGCACCGTGGAGAGCTGCGTCAACTTGGTGGGCGTGAATGTCAATACGGCAAGCCGGCATCTGCTCACGTATGTGTCAGGGCTGGGTCCGGCATTGGCGCAGAACATCGTGGACTACCGTACCGCTCACGGACCTTTCCGCTCGCGGAAGGAACTGCTGGACGTGCCCCGTATGGGGGCGAAGGCGTTCGAGCAATGTGCGGGTTTCCTCCGCATCCCGAACGCTGGCAATCCCCTCGATAATTCGGCGGTGCATCCTGAAAGCTATCCCATTGTAGAGCAGATGGCGAAAGACCTGAAATGTGCCGTCTCCGACTTGATAGCGGACAAGTCGCTCCGTGAGCGTATCCGGATGGAAGACTATGTGACAGACGAGGTAGGCATCCCCACCTTGACCGATATCCTGCACGAGCTGGAGAAGCCGGGACGCGACCCGCGCAAGCGGTTGGAGGCATTCTGTTTCGACCCTAACGTGCATACTCTTGACGACCTGTGCGAGGGCATGGAACTGCCGGGCATCGTGACAAACATCACCAACTTCGGGTGCTTCGTGGATATCGGCATCAAGGAAAAAGGGCTGGTGCACGTATCCCAGCTTGCCGACCATTTTGTGAGCGACCCCACCACCGTGGTAAGCATCCATCAGCAGGTACGTGTGCGGGTGTTGAGCGTAGACAGGGAGCGCAAGCGCATCCAACTGACGATGAAAGAAAAATGATTGATTTTTTTCACCACACGAGGACGCAGAGGAACACAGAGTTTTTTAAATTTTTCCTCTGTGCCCCTCTGCGCCCTCTGTGGTGAAATATATGACAAATAGGAATAATTATGGAAGAACAAATAGAAAACAATTGTTATTGGTTTGCTTTTTACGAAGGGCAGGTATTGATTGAGAAACGGGTAGGCGGGTGGCATATCCCCGTGGGCACAGAGCCGCCGGCAGCTATACCCGAAGGGAGTACCGTGCACGAGATAGGCGTGATGGACGGGTGTGCGGCAAAGGCATACGCTTTGGCGGCGCCCATAGAAGGGGATGATGAAAGTCCCCGTCGGATGAAAGACCTGCGTGCCTCGTTCGACGTATTGCCCTGGGACGAATACCGGATGGCGGGGAAAGCCTCGGAGATACTGACGTGGGACCGCGACAGCAAGTTCTGCCCCCGTTGCGGAGTGCCCACCGAGCAAGTGGCTCCGATAGCCAAGCGTTGCCCTGTGTGCGGCAGGGAAATTTATCCGCGCATATCGCCTGCCATCATCGTGCTCATCAAGCGGGGCGAGGACGAAGTGCTCTTGGTGCATGCGCGCAATTTCCGTGGCACCTTCAAGGGGCTGGTAGCGGGATTTCTCGAGCCGGGCGAAACGCTCGAAGAATGTGTGCGGCGCGAAGTGATGGAGGAAACGGGGCTTACCATCAAGAACCTGAAATACTTCGGGAGCCAGCCGTGGCCCTATCCCAGCGGCATTATGATAGGCTATTCCGCCGAGTACGAGAGCGGCACCATCAAGCTTCAGGATGAAGAGCTGAGTGCGGGAGCCTTCTACCACAAATCGTGCCTGCCCGAGATTCCCAAGAAACTGAGCATCGCCCGCCGGCTGATAGACGCTTGGCTGGAAGGAAAACTTAATGACTAAAGGGTTATGGACTAGTATTCATTGGGCGATGTGAAAAAAGTGAGGACGCTTTGCATCAGTTGGGTACGTGCTTTTTCTTCTTGGATACATTCGAAAGGAAAGCCGAGGGCAAAGATGCGATGGTTACCTTTGTAGGCAATGGCGGCACTGGCTTCAGAACCGGCATAGAGATAGACGGAAAAAGCATCGGATACGGGTGCCAAACTTTCGGGCGAAGGAACAGCATAAATTTCGGCATTAGCTTTACGGGCTATGTGGAAATTCAGGTTGTTGCCTTGGATTTTGTTGGTGGACGAATGACGCATGCTTCCTCCATAGTTGTATTTCAAGGTGTTCTGTAGGAAAGTATCGCTGCCTAGTTGGCTTCCGGTATATGTGCCACTAAGCAGCAAATTTCCTCCAGAGTGGCAATAGTCGGTCAGTGCTTGTTGCACGTGAAGGCTGAGCGGTTGGTTTTCTGCTCCACGGATAAGGTCAACGATTGGATAGTGTTGCAATTGGGTCGAACCACTTTCCAATGTCTCGTCACTGCACGATACGAATGACCAGTTGCCTGCCATTTGGATAGCTTTACCATGGATAAAGGGATAGTCAAATGTATTACCGGCGATGTATTTTCCTTCCAGTTCATTTCCGCTGTACCCTAGTCCGCCTTCAGTTTCTATTCCGATGCGGCTGCGTTCGAAACTTTGTTGGTATCCGCAGAAGGCGGTTGTGCCGATATAAGGTATGCCGGGGTCGGCTTTTAAGTCGAAACCTTGTAGCGTAGTGGTTTCGATGGTGGCAGGTGCGCTGGTACGGTGGAAACTGTTTACTATCAAGACTGTTCCTTTGCTATGTTTTGCCTTGTATGCCGACAGAATTTCGGAGGGGAAGCTTTCTCCGCCTCGATTAACTGCTGTGACGTAGAAACTGTAAATGATGCCCGGTTCTGCCTGAAATGTGTATTGGGGTTCGCGTACGTAGACTCCGTTGTCGAATCCTCCTCTTCCTATGCGGGTGTAGACAATGTAACCTTGTGCCTTGGCAGTAGGTTCGAGAGGGTCTTCTGTTGGTATCCACCGGAGAGTGAAAGTATTTTTCTTTTTTCCTTCATCGATGGCGAAATGCGTCACAGGGAGAGGTTGCACAGTATATTGTTCATCGTGCATGTCGGCAAGGTATTTCAGCAGGGTTTTGTATACGGAACGTGCTGTGGTAAACTTGAAAGCTGGTTCGTATCCTAATTTTAAGTCGGCGAAATTTTGGTGCGACAGGGTTTCCAATATGGCTGAAGGCACAGCAGGCAGCCGGGTCTCACTATAGTTACGGTTCCACAAGGAGCGTCTTGCCCACTGGATGCCGAAGCGCGAACTGATATCCCGTTGCAGTTCTGTGAGGAGCATGTCGGCAAGGTCGCGCGAGGCATAGCGTGAAATACCGCAAGCCAGCTTCCCTTCATTGAAGCGGGTGGTATAGATGCCAAGTGAGCCTACCAAGCTGTTGTCTGGCTTGAAGCCGGCATCACTGTGTAGGGCGAGACTCAGTTCGAATGGAATGCCAAGTCCTTTTTCCTGTGGGTTGTAGACGGAACTGCCGCTCAGGTAATTGAGCATAAGTGAGCGGGCATTGATATCATCGTTGTAATCGTTTTCACCTTCGCTTTTACTGTAGATGGAGTAAGGCATGCCTGCCCATTGTGCCCAATAACGTGCACCTTCCGCCCATCGTGGCATGCCGCTGGTTTGTCCTTGCCGTGCAATGTTTCCCATTCCTCCCCCGAAGCGTACGGCATCAGCACACACGACACCTTTTTGCGAACTTTCGTTGCTGAGTACCACCATGCCGTAATCGTTCATACCTTGATCGAATTCGAAGGTACCCAGATAGACCCAGGTGCCTCCACCTATACGCTGGTTTACCTTAAATTCGGTCACTCCGCCGTTATGGAATACAAGATAACGTGCGTCAGTAACGCTTTCAGGAAGAGATTGATAACTGATGTAAACGGCATACCGGCCTTTTTCGGGGATGTAGGGAATCCATTCGGCAAACGCTTTTTCAGGTTTCTTGTGAGTGGGGATAAACCGGGCTGTGCCTTCGCGGAAAGGGTTTTGTCCGTCGGTGTATGTCGTGCGTTTTTGTGCAAATCCAGGCAACGATGTTGTTTGCCATACACATTTTTTCTTGTAGTTTACTTCCAGGTATTTGCTTCTGGGGGTGGAGATGTTGTTGTCTACGATGACTTCATGAGGTTGTCTGTCGCGTTCACGAGGGGTAAATACTATGGCTCCTGCATTTTCCAACATTGGAATCAGATAAGGCACTACGATGGATTGGGTGTAGAGGTCTTCGGTAGTGCCGAACAGGCGCGGACGTTGCCAGCACCATTTGTGTGTATCGTTCTTGTAAAACTTTCCGTGGCTTTGCCAAAGTGCAATGTGTTTGCCTTCCAGACCTTGGCTGGGTCGGTAGGCTTTCGAGAGGTTGCTCACCCACGGTTCGCCCCGGTATGCTGTTTTTCCGTATAGCCGTGTTTTGTCTTTCTGTTTATTGCGGAAGGCGTTCGGTACAAGGTTTTCGATAGGTTGCCCGTCGGTATATAGGGTCAGTGTGTAATAGTTTGCTGGTCCGGGCAGAAGTTGTTTCAGTTGGCGATAGATAGCCGTTGTGTTTTCTTCGGTGAAAGGTTGATAACCGAATACATCATTGGCGTAGATAGCAAGAGTTTTCTTTTGATGGTCGATAATGAAATGGTCCAGCCGGCATGTTCCGATGTCGGCGTAGTGGGTCTGGTAGTTTGCAAAAAAGTCTTCAAGCCGTTTCTCCACGTTTTTCTCCAGGCTTTGTGCCGGTGCATGGAAGAAGGAAAGGAAAAAGAAGAGAGTGAGGTATAGTTGTTTCATAGGAAATATATGTGTTTACATCCTTGTCATCCCAGTTCTCCTAACTCGAATTTTTCGGGATGTCTGCCCTTGAAATGTCTGAAATAAAGTTTGATTTCGCGCATGTCGGTTTCTATATCTCCACTGGCATAGAGATAACGTTCGGCAAAGATACATTTCCGCTGGTAGTCGATACCTACCAGGATAATTGGAATGTCTGCTCCTGCTGCGATGTAGTAAAAGCCTTTTTTCCAGTTGGGATTTGCCGAGCGTGTCCCTTCGGGGGTAATGGCCAGATGGAATTTCGTGCTTTGTTTTATTTTTTGAATCATCTGTTCAACCAGCGAAGTATGTTTATCCCGATGGACGGGTATACCGCCCATCCATCGGAATAAGATTCCCAACGGGAAAAAAAACCATTCTTTCTTCATCATAAATCCGGAATCGCGTCCGATGGCTGAAATGAACAGCTTTCCGATGAGCAAATCCCAATTGGTGGTATGTGGAGCGGCACAATAGATGCACTTGTCGAAGTCGGGGACAGATACACGCGACTTCCACCTTAATACCTTATAATAGATGAAGCGGCAGAGTGCTTGTTTCATTCCGTTTTTCCGTCTGCTAATTCGTCAATCTTGCCGATAATGGCGTTGATTCCCTCCTTAAAGTCTTCTTTCAGCTTTTTGTAGAATGGTTTGACACTTCCCGGTTCGGTGTGGCTGATACGTCCCACGATATCGTGGTACAGGCAGACGATTTCATTTAAAAGCTGGTCGTATGCCGGACGCTTTTCATCGGATGCCACAGCCATTTCCCATAAGATAAGGCTTGTTACGTGATCGGATGTGTACTTCACGAATTTCTTTAAGTCTCTTCTTTTAGCCATAATGATATTCCTTTTTAGATAAATTGAGTATTGATTGTGGGGTAAAGATAATGTTTTTGTTTGAATTTACCGCTTTCTTTGCGAAAAAATCTTTCAAAACTCTTGTCGGGTGATTTTTTATTACAGACATTTTTGTCGTTACAAAAAAAAAAACGAAATTTGCGAAGCAGAAAAAGTGAATAACTTATATACACCTTTTTAAAATATAAACAATTATGACGAAAAGTGCATTACAAATTGCAAGAGCTGCTTATCAGCCGAAATTGCCTAAAGCATTGAAAGGTGCTGTAAAGGTAGTAGAAGGAGAAGCTACCCAGTCTGTAGCCGATCAGGAGGAAATCAAGAAATTGTTCCCCAATACCTATGGTATGCCTTTGTTGAAGTTCGTAGAAGGCGAACAGAAAGAATTTGCTCCGGTAAATGTAGGTGTCATCCTTTCGGGTGGACAGGCTCCGGGCGGACACAATGTGATTTCCGGTCTGTTCGACGGTATCAAAAAGATGAATCCAGCCAACAGACTGTACGGATTTATCTTGGGTCCTGGCGGTTTGGTAGACCATAATTATAAAGAACTGACTGCCGATGTCATCGATGAATACCGTAATACAGGTGGTTTTGATATCATCGGTTCAGGACGTACAAAACTGGAAAAGGAAGATCAGTTCGAAAAAGGATACGAAATCTTGAAAGAATTGGGCATTAAGGCACTGGTTATTATCGGTGGTGACGATTCGAATACGAATGCATGTGTGTTGGCCGAATATTATGCTGCCAAGAATTATGGCATTCAGGTAATTGGTTGCCCGAAGACCATCGACGGTGACTTGAAGAACGATATGATAGAGACTTCATTTGGTTTTGATACTGCCTGCAAGACTTATTCGGAAGTAATCGGTAACATCGAACGCGACTGTAATTCGGCACGCAAGTACTGGCATTTCATTAAGTTGATGGGACGTTCTGCTTCTCACATCGCATTGGAATGCGCTTTGCAGACTCAGCCGAACATCTGCTTGATATCGGAAGAGGTGGAAGCCAAGAATATGTCTTTGGATGATATCGTGACTTATATCGCCAATGCAGTAGTTGCCCGCGCTGCCGAGGGAAACAATTTCGGTACGGTGCTGGTTCCGGAAGGTTTGATCGAGTTTATCCCTGCAATGAAGAAGTTGATAGCAGAATTGAACGACTTCCTGGCTGTACATGCTGACGAGTATGCTGCTGTCGAGCCCAATAAACAACGTGAATATATCATCAGCAAACTGTCGGCAGACAATGCTGCTGTTTATGCTTCATTGCCCGAAGGCGTTGCACGCCAGTTGACGCTTGACCGTGACCCGCATGGAAACGTACAGGTTTCTTTGATTGAGACGGAAAAACTGTTATCGGAAATGGTGGGCAAGAAGTTGGCTGCCTGGAAAGCAGAAGGCAAGTTTGCTGGCAAGTTCTCTGCACAGCATCATTTCTTCGGCTATGAAGGACGTTGCGCGGCTCCTTCCAACTTTGATGCAGACTATTGCTATTCGTTGGGTTATACAGCAGCCGTATTGATTGCAAACGGAAAGACCGGATACATGTCTTCCGTACGCAATCTGACTGCTCCTGCAGAAGAATGGATTGCAGGTGGTGTGCCTATCACAATGATGATGAACATGGAACGTCGTCACGGAGAAATGAAACCTGTTATCCAGAAAGCATTGGTTAAGTTAGACGGAGCTCCGTTTAAGGCATTTGCTGCTGTACGCGATACGTGGGCAAAAGAAACGGCATACGTATATCCGGGTCCGATTCAGTATTTCGGTCCTACAGAAGTATGTGACCAGCCGACCAAGACTTTGCAGCTGGAACACCAGAAATAAGAATAAGACGAGTTAGAGATATGCCAATGTAGATAAGCGGACGGGTCGGTAGTGCTGTGAAAAGATGTTTTTGCAGGCTGTCCGGCTCGTTTTCTTTGTCTGTTTGGATACATTCCTTTTGTGAAAAGATAGGCATTTATTTTTATGGTAAAAGAACCATCTGTTACACACACAGGCTCTTCCAGTCGGACTGTGCGGACAAAGACAAAGGCTCCTTCACGGAATCCGGTTGGAACGGGTAAGAAGAGGAGACCATCCGGCAAGAAGAACCGGCCGAAGAAGAAAATTCGCTTGAGTTTGCCGGTATGGTTGAATTATGTGGTGATGGGAGGGATGGCAGCTTTGGTTGTAATCGGTTTTTATTACCTGTTTATCCGCCCGTATGCATACCGGTGGAAGCCTTGTTACGGAACAAAAGCCTATGGTGTCTGTCTTCCGGCTGGATATACGGTGCATGGTTTTGATGTCTCGCATCATCAGGGGGATATCAATTGGGAGGAACTCCGAAAAACACAATATGCGCCTTTTCCTGTACGTTTTGTCTTTATGAAAGCATCAGAAGGGGGCGATTTCAGCGACACCACATTTATTCGTAATTTCAATTGTGCACGTCAGTATGGCTTTATTCGGGGAGCCTATCATTTCTTTAATCCGAAAACAGACGCAGCGCGTCAGGCTGCTTTTTTTATCCGTTCGGTCAAACTGGAACCGGGCGATTTGCCTCCCGTACTTGATATCGAAAAGGTGGGCGATGATGAAAATGCACTCAGGAAAGGGGTAAAGACATGGTTAGGGATAATAGAGCGACACTACCATGTAAAGCCCATTCTGTATGCTTCTTACAAGTTCAAGGAGCGTTACCTGAACGATTCGATATTCAATACTTATCCCTATTGGATAGCTCATTATTATGTAGATTCGGTACGTTATGAAGGTAAATGGAAATTTTGGCAACATACCGATGGCGGAAGTTTGCCTGGCATCAAGGAGCAGGTAGACCTGAATGTGTTTAACGGAACTTTGGACGAGTTGAAGCAGATGACTATTCTTCCCGATTCTGTATTTTTCAGACTTTAGGAGTTCAAGACAGTTCCTACTTATAATTGGCTACTTGAAGATACCAGGTCGTGTTTCCCCGGATGACGGTTTACACGACCAGTTTCTTAGATTCGCTTGATGAACTTTACGGCTACCCAGCGGTTTTTTTCTCGGTAATGTACGAATTCCATACCCAGACTTTCGGCTTTTTCTTGGATGGCAGGAATATCTTCTATATAAAATCCGCTCATATAGAGTTCCGACCCCGGATGCATACATGCTGTATATGCAGGCATGTCGGCAAGCAGGATGTTACGGTTGATGTTGGCTATGATGACATCAAAAGGTTTGCGTCCTTTCAGCAGTGAAGCGTCACCTAGTTCTACATGGATGTTGTTTATGTGATTCAAGGCAATGTTGTCGCGCGAATTGTTTACGCACCAGTCATCTATGTCGATGGCAGTTACCGGATTGGCTCCGCGCATACTGGCAAGGATAGCAAGAATGGATGTGCCGCATCCCATATCAAGTACCGATTTGTTTTTCAGGTCGGCATCCAGCAGTTCGGCAAGAATGGAACTGGTGGTTTCGTGGTGTCCTGTTCCAAAAGCCATTTGCGGATTGATGACAATGTCGTATTCGGCTTTTGGGTAATCCGTATGAAAGGTGCTGTGTATCACGCAACGGTTGTCTATCACGATGGGTTGGAAGAAATTCTTTTCCCATTCTTCGTTCCAGTCTTTATCTTCCGGTTCGGTAAGGGTATAGGAGAGACACACGTTGGGAATCGGGAAATCAGTCAGCACATTTTTTAATGCTTCTTCATCGAACAGCGCTTTGGGGATGTAGGCCTGCATTCCTTCTTCGCAGGGTACGAAGCTTTCGAATCCGATATCCGCTGTCAATGCCGCCAGCACATCTGTAATGGTTTCGTTGCACGGTTGTGCCTTCATTGTAACTTCAATGTATTTCATAAAAGAAAAGTATTGGTTAGTAGCAGGCAAAGGTAATATAATTTGTGTGATAGTGATAAACAGAAGAAGAGAATTTGTATCTTTGTCGCGCTTATTATCAACATCTACTTATGAAGATTCGTAATTATTTATGGGCTTTGCTCTTTTTAAGTGGAGGGAGTCTGACTGCCGTCGGCCAACAGCGGGTAGCTTTTATATCCGATGCGCATATCCAAAACATCGCAGACCATCCCGAACTGGTGCGTTCGATGGAAATGCAGGTGCAGTCCACCCGCTTGTTTAATGAAAACTATTACGCCTTGATAGCAGCACTTGATGATGTGGCAAGGAGGGGCATTACGCTGGCAGTGCTTCCCGGGGACTTGACTGATAACGGTCAATTTGTCAATCAGGAAAAAATCAGGGAGATACTCGATACTTATCATAGGCGGTACGGCATACAGTTTTTTGTGACGACGGGAAATCATGACCCAGTCCGTCCGTTCGGTATGCAAAATGAGGAGCAAGGTTTTCTCCGTGCCGACGGAAGCCGTACTACACAGGAAAACCGATGTGCGGGATATGCCGACGAGATGCACTGCTATGCAGCATTTGGATTTTATCCCCAACCCGGATATGTGTATTGGGAAACCCCTTTTACTTCCTACCGGTACGAAGATTATAATTATCAGGAAGCCTTGCGCGAAGGGGCTTTAGACCAACGGCAATATACATTGTGCGATTCCTTGCAGGCTACGGATGCCAGTTATTTGGTCGAGCCTGTACAGGGATTGTGGTTGCTTGCCATTGACGGAGGAGTCTATCTGCCCGGTGCGGTGAAAAACGGCGTACAGACTTACCAAGGCTCCAGTGTAGGCTATAATAATGTATTGGAACATAAGGCTTTTTTGCTTCCGTGGGTACGGAAAGTGGTAGCCGAGGCGAAGCGAAGAAATAAAATTTTGGTGACTTATTCGCATTATCCGTTAGTGGATTTCAACGATGGAGCTTCCGGATTAGTACGCAAGGCTTGGGGAAGCAGGAAATTCGATTTGCATCGGGTGCCGGACGAAGAAGTGACAGAAGCCTTTCTGGAAGCTGGCATCAGGCTGCACGTGGCAGGACACATGCATGTAAATGATACGGGAGTGATGCGCGGAAAGAATGGCAAATGTTTGTATAACATTCAGGTACCTTCCATTGCTACGTGTGTCCCGGCTTATAAGATTCTTACAGCTGAAGATGCGGAACATTTCGAAGTGGAAACGGTATTGCTGGATAGTGTCCCAGGTTTCGACAGTCTGTTTGGTTTGTATGAGAAGGAATATGCTTATGACAGGCAGGCAGGTAAGTTTCCGGTATGGAGTAGGGAAGCACTGGCATCAGAAAACTATGCGGAGTTTTGTGACTGGCAGTTCCGCGACTTGGTGCGTGTGCGTTTCATACCGCAAGACCTCCCGGAGATAGTGCGTCAGAAAATGGTAACTATGAATGGAGCGCAGCTTTGGACGTATGTGACAGGCAAGGAAGCACAGACTGGATGGGGAACCGACTGGACGGGACATGATGTGATTGTCGATTTGTACCGTTTGCGTTATGCCGATAAGTTAGCCTTACGTCAGATTTCGGATAAGCGCCTGAAGGAGTACGATGAGTTGTTCAAGGCTGTGCGCAGGTCAGGTGCCGGCGATGAGTTGACAACCCGTCTGTGTGAGATAGCCGATATATTCGAATGCTTCCTGCACGGAGAGCCGAGCATCCATTTTTACATTGACTTGGATACCGACCGGATAACAGATGTGGAATAAAGGCTTCGGTTTTATTGAATTCTGCAACATCACATGTAGGGGCAGGGTCTGCCTGCCCGAAAACATTTACATGGACGCATACAGGTGAGCTAACCCCGCCCCTACATGGGATGTTTGCGGATAGCCACTCAGAAGCTGTTTTGAATTTATCGTGCGATGATTTGGGATGAGTTTTTGAGGCATTTTCGCTTCTGTGATGAGGAAGATAGCGGGCTATCTGACGAAGAACAGGAGCGAAAAGGACCAAAAAATCGCCCAAAGCACACACGAAAACGGATACATCAAGCCAAGAAAAACTTTTTGGAGAAATTCAAAACAGCTTCTCAATATAATATATTTCCTGATCTTATTATGTGGCAGTGTAATATCTGCTTACAGCCCCTCAACCGTTTCAAGGGGAAGCCCCGTAATTTGTGCTATCAAGTCGGGAGCAATGCCTGCGGCTTTCATACCACGGGCATTTTTAAGGCGTTCTTCCGCTTCACCTTCTGCCGCTCATATTCCATCGTAACCAGCTGGTCGCGGTACACCTTGATACTTTCGTCGTATTTCATGCGGTCTTCCTTGCTCATGGCGGCAATGTCCACTATCTGTTCCAGTTTCTCGAAGACAGCTTTACGTGCCTTAAAAGGCAATCTCTGTAACTTTTCCATATTCTTCAATTTGAATGTCCGCCTTTTCCCAATACGTCCCTACATGAGCTATTTGCGGATGTCATCATAGTAGAGACGATGTGCACATCGTCTAGAAATCATTTAATGAATATCCGCATTTTACCCAATTGCCATGTAGGGGCGTATCGCATACGCCCTAAAAACATCCACGTGGATTAGTTGGCGCATTCGGGCGTATGCGATACGCCCCTACATGGGATGTTTGCGGATATTCAATAATCATTTTCACATTTTGTTTCCTGCAGACAAAGATAGCACTTAATTCCTAATAAAACACGCAGCGGATAAACATATTTACGCCGCATATGGCATTTGTTTCCCTGCGGCAGTTAAAAAAGTTTTATATTCCATGGGCTGGAACGTACATTCCACGCCGTGGAACGTATATTCCAGCCCGTGGAATATACATTCCGCCAGCCGGAATATAAAACTTAGGTAACTACTTGCAGAAAACCACTTGCCTGCTCGCGGATAATCAGCCTTTTCATTCATTCTTTTATTTTTTTTGAAAAAAATGCATTAATGCATTGCTTGTGTAAAATAATTTGCCTATTTTTGCCCGCGATAAGAGATATATACAGATTTACAGACAGCCGCCTATACACCTTAATATAATATAGTCCGGCTGATTTCCCGTTTTGATAGAGTATAAATAAAAAGAGATATGCTATGAAGCGTTTGTTATTCGTCCTTTTGTCGTGCATAGGACTCTCGGTTTCAGCGCAAAATTGGGCGGTGAAGACCAATCTGTTGTACGATATGACCGCGACCATGAATTTGGGAGCGGAAGTCCGTATGTCCCCACAGTGGACATTGGATGTATCTGCCAATTGGAATCCATGGACTTTTTCTGACAATAAAAAATGGAAACAGCTATCTTTCCAGCCCGAAGCACGCTATTGGTTCTGTGAGGCATTCAACGGGCATTTTCTCGGCGCACACCTCTTAGGCGGCATCTATAACATGAGTAACTGGGATACAGACTTTACTTTTTTGGGCACCGATTTCGGCAAGCTGAAAGACCATCGGTACGAAGGGTGGATGTTGGGAGCCGGCATAGCCTACGGTTACCAGTGGATATTGTCGAAGCATTGGAGCGTAGAGGCGGAAATCGGCATCGGTTACGTGTATTCACAATATGACAAATACGATTGCGCCACTTGCGGTGAAATGTATGAGCAAGATAAACCTCACAATTACTTTGGTCCCACCAAAGCGGCTCTTAGCCTGATTTATGTCTTTTAATCTGTAATGCGTATGAAGAAAACAATCATTTATATCGGTTTCCTCTTGGCTTTTGCCGGAACGGCACAGGCGCAAGAAGGGTTGAAGGGAGAAATCGAGGTCAGTAATGTCAGCTTGTCGGTCTTCGGAGATTCGCTTCGTGTACAGATGGACATGGACTTCTCGGCATTGCATCTGCCGTCAAACCGCTCGCTCTCTTTGTTGCCTTCTCTCCGTATGGATACGGCAATCATCCGCTTGCCCGAAGTAGACGTAATGGGACGTAGGCAATACATTCAGTGGCAACGGAAAGCTGACCGGGCTGCGATGACGCAAGTGATACGGCGTTATAACAGTACGACACAACACCTGCATTACCAGACAGCCGTTCCTATTGCGGAACGTCTGGGGTTGGTGCGCCTGTATTTGGATGAAGACTCCTGCGGATGTTTGCGTGAAGTGCTGGCGAACCGCAACCGCCTGCTTGCCGAGCAAGATTTTACGCCGGCTGTATTTGTCCCACATTTTGTTTACGTCAGCCCACAGGCGGAAACCCGTAAGACACGCCACGAGAAAGGGGCTGCCTACGTCGATTTCCCTGTCAACAAAACTGGCATATATCCTGCTTATCGCAATAACCGGTCAGAGCTGGCAAAGATAGAAAACACCATCAACCGCATCAAAGGCGATGCAGACGTGTCCATCAACAACATTACCATCAAAGGTTATGCTTCACCCGAAGGTTCGTATGCCAACAACAGCCGTTTGGCAGAGGCGCGTACCCGTTCGCTAGTAGACTATCTGAAAAAGGAATATCCACTTGATGCTTCTTTGTTCCAGTTAGATTACGAGCCGGAAGACTGGGAAGGCTTGCGTGCTTATGTTATAAAGGGTAGTCTGCCCGAAAAGGATGCGTTACTAGGCTTGATAGACAGCGGTTTGGAAGCCGATGCCAAAGAACGCCGTTTGCGCACGGAATATCCCGAAGCATACCGCACGTTGCTGCGCGACTGTTTCCCGGCTTTGCGTCATTCCGATTATGTAGTGGCGTATACCGTACGCGGTTTCGATGTGGAGGAAGCCCGGAAGCTGATTTGGAAAGAGCCGCAAAAGCTTTCGCTGCAAGAGATGTATGCCGTGGCGCAGACCTACGGAACAGGCAGCAAGGAATACAATGAAGTGTTCGAAACAGCGGTACGACTTTTCCCCGATGATGAGGCGGCAAACCTGAACGCGGCAAATTCGGCTATGCAGCGGAATGAATTGGATAGGGCTGAAAACTATTTGAAACGTGCAGGCGATAGCGGCGAGGCTTTGATAGCCCGTGGCATATTGGCTTACATGAAAAATGATTTAGAAAAAGCGGAAAGCTATTTCCGACAGGCACAGCAACGGGGCGTAAAAGAGGCGGATAACAACTTGGATAGTCTGCTTCGAGTGAAAGCGAACAAGTATTAATTCCAAAACAATAATTCGATTATGAAACTGAAACATTTCTTTTATGCAGGTGTCTTTGCGGTCGGGATAGCTGCATGTAGTGACAATGAAGAAATAGGCAACGCTCAAACACCTACGGAAGCGAATGTCTATATGACTTTACAGATTGTAGGACCGCAAGGTATGAATTCAAGAACAACTCCTGAACTTCCTCCTACTGAAGGAACTGAATCGGGTGATATTGAAGTAGGCACTTCTGAAGAAAACACGATTTCTAACGTAACAATATTGCTTTGTGATGCATCTACACATGAAACTGTTGCTACTTTCTCGTCTTCCAATTTTACTTTAACGGAAACAGACAAGAACGGAGTTGTTACTTCTCCCTAAAATCCGCAACTATCATCCAATACACGATTAAGGGT
>UMFO01029367.1_pt1 | contig 28401 bp, 28 predicted proteins | sample 1965051 | NCBI WGS metagenome assembly UMFO01 (sample SAMEA4836050, study PRJEB28245) | human gut metagenome | biome: gut microbiome; material: fecal sample | place: Denmark | collected 2008
CTACTCAACAATTCCCTTTTTGAGTCTATTATATGTTGCAGTTCGATCATGTTTAAACCTTTGATTTACAGATATAAAGGTACTAAAATAATCGCAAAACCGCAAGCAAACAGACATATTAATTATCTGATTTTTAATGTTTTAACTATAGGGTTTCCCAGTATCAGGACCACATCTTTCCAGTCAATCCGATAAACGGTATCCGCCCCGTTCCGCTCCACTTTCATGAACTGGTAGCCCGCGACAAACTTCTTTTCGAACAGGCTGTATGAATGATTGTCAAATGAAAACATACGGACTATCCTTCGGTTTCGCGACATGACAATGAAGACATCCCCGTCACAGGGTTCCCGGTGAAGCCGTTCACGGATGATGGACAACACACGGCTGTGCTTGCAACGCATGTCGGTAAAGTCACGCACATAATAAAAATGATTCAGACCGGTAACACTCAGCATAGACCCTCCAGCTTCTCTATCATCCGGACTAAGTCCTGATAGCTTAAATTCTTTTGGGACAAGTGCAATCCATTACTGATACGAAGCTCAATCCATATACGCACGGGGGCTCATTACTACTTCTTGATACAGGTTGAGGTTGATGATCACCAGTCTTAGTCTTTTCCTCATGGGAAATCACTGGAGCACAATCAACCTGAACTTCAACTACTTTTTTGCGGGTATCCTTAAACCATTTCTGGAAAATGTTATAAGGGACTTTGTTCTTGACACAAAACGATTGGAGAGATTCTCCACAGGGTAACGCCTCCGTCTGGTACTGAAAGTAAAACCTTTCAAGATCTTCACTGCTATACATAATTCTATAAATTTGGTTGGCAGCGAAGGTACCCATTTCAATCAATAGCCATTTTTTGACTGCTTACATACCTCCTGGTAGTTTACTTTTTCTTTTGCCATAATCATTGTTCTTAAAGGTTACGGCGCAAAGATAGGTTAGGTTGCGATGTGTGTCAAGACGGAAAATAGAATGCTTACACGTTAGTTTTGGTCGTTTACGAATAATTACATACTCATTTGTGACTTATTTCTACAACAATAGGAACTACAGATCCGTTTGTTACAGCATCAAACAATATCTTATTCTCACTAAAAGTAATATCTTCTTTTTGCGCTATGATTGTACCTAAAGCATTTTGCAATTTATCATAAAACGAACCCGAATTTGTTTGTATCAAATGAATAATGTTTTTGATGTCAAGTTCATGTTTTGAATATAACACACACATATAATCGGTACCCGTATTATTATCCATTTCAATATACCATTTTTCATCAGGTATGGCAATGTGACTCTGTTTATATGTCAAAGCAGGGCTAATATCATCTCGTGGAGGAAATACTCTACTTGTGTTTGATTTTAAATCGCTACCTATTACATATACAAAAGCCGGCTCATCATTGGTCAAATATAATCTATACCTAGTTCCAGACATATACGAACCACGAATTTTATAATGAGGAAACCCTTCTTCAACCAAAACAGGCTGCATACTTGCTCCTGTTGACAATTGTAAGCTAAGTGAGCCACTAAGCATATTTTTCTTAACAATAGGTGATGGAATAAATGGCAATGTTCCCGTATATGCTTGATCTACAGTTTTACAGAAATCCATATATCGAACCCATGTATATCCACCATTACCCCAACGTTCCCCCCAACTATTCTGTATGAGAAATGCACCGTCATATTTATCATCATCATACCCAACCACACACATGGCATGATACCCTGGATTACCCAAAGTATTCCCATCCCATACGTCTTTACAAGCATGAAAAGACGGATAGACATACATAGCTATAACAACAGGTTGTTTTTCTGACAAGGCTTTTTTTATAAGTGATATTTTTGTTGGTTCCATGACATGTTGACCATAAGTAATAAGAGTAGAAAAACTACTAATCTTATTGAATGCTGCCTCATTCTTCAAGTCATCTGATACCCTATTTGCACACATTACATCAAATGACGTTTTTTTAACGGCTCCTACATCACGCAAACACTTCATGGCATCACTAATATGAGAACCCTTTTTACATTCCAAATCATACGGATTTTTGATTTGGGCATATATAAAAAGAGGCGAATAAGCTTCTGCCGTAATCTGTTCTCTATCCGTTATATTATAACGTATTGCATCAAGAATAGTTCTAAAAGCATAAGTAGTAGCCCAACTAGTACAAGTACCATATTGCCCTTGTGACTTAGGTATAGGACAATATGGTAATAATGAAAAACTAGAAGGCAAATTATCAAAATCCTTCGTCATTAATTGGGGCTGTTTGGGGAGGCTAGCCACATCCTTCTCAGGCAAACATCCCATTCCATGCTCTATGTTTGATTGAGCCAAAATCTTCCCTATACCCAACAAAAATAGTCCAAATAAAAATATCTTTTTAAACATATTCCATTACTTTTCTAATGCCATTAATCGTTGTTTTGCTTCAGGCAACGGACATTTATTATACCATTCTTTTGCTTTTTCCAGATTTTGATTAACTCCGACTCCTGTCTCATAACAAAGTCCAAGACGTAATTGAGCTTCAGCATAATTTTCAGAAGCAGCCAAAGTCAACCAGTGAATTGCCAATGACGGATTTTTCAAGATTCCACGCCCTTCTAATAAAGATATAGCATATTCATACTGAGAAGGAACATAATGATGTTCTGCCGATTTCTTAAACCACAAAGATGACTCAAACAAATCTTTCTCTAATCCATTTGTCCCATTCAAATAAGAATTAGCCAATAAATATTGCGCGTTTATATCTCCATTATAAGCAGCCATTATCATAGAATTGATATTCTCATAATTTCCATAATCATTATAATTGTTATCATGGTTCTCATCTTCATTGTTTTCATCTAATAGTGTAATTGTTTTAGATGATTTACGATTTCCTTTAATGGTTGTGACAACTATTTCAACAACATTCTCCCCCTTTTCTAATGTCAACACTTGTGATTTCTGCATATCATATCCATCATTAGATACGGCATTGATTCCTTTTACAGACACTCCATTCAAAGATATGGTAATATCCGTAATTTGGGATTGAGCTTTGATACCCCATTTCAATGTAACATGACTCTTATTAACGGTTGTTGGAGCATTAAGCCAATCTATTTGAATGCTATTATCAACCTGAGCATAAATATTAATACACAATAATAAGAATAGCAACGAAAGCTGTTTCATAATTAAACCATTATTTTAACATGTAATCCAATATTTCATATTATCCGCACATTTTGATATTGAAAAGCTGCCATGTTTTATAGCTTTATCAAGATACTCAAGAATAAGTCTTTCTCTTTCCTTTTTTTCCACGTTCAAGTCATACTCTTCTTTATAAAGCATAACAGCCATTCTGTAATAAGAATTACCTTCCGTAGGATACCGGTTAATTATCGATTGGTAAATCTGATAAGCCTTATCATATTGCCCACTATTATACGCCAATGCTGCATTCATTTCCATCTGTTCTATATCAAGAATAGCTTCAATCTCATAATCACCCAAATGATGAATACTTGTTTTATTAGCCCATTTTTGGACTTTCATTTTCTGTACAGCAATGATTAAAGTATCTTCTAAAATCCTAGGAGGATTTCCGTTATGAGAATAAACTTTTTGTACTATAACCTGAACTAAATTCGGAGAAGTTTCTCCTTTTTTAAATTCCGGTTCTTTAAGAAAATTGCCGTTTCCCCGACTAAAATTAAATGAAAGCCCCATAAAATCTCGATCACGAAACATTTCATAAAATTCTTCCACATAACGTCTGACAGAGATGTCTGTTTCATATTGATTATCATAGCCAATATAGTTAAATTCATTGGGTGAATTTTGCTCATTTGATGTAAAATATTTATCTGAAAAATCTAGTCTTAATTCATCTACTTTTACTTTATTAGTTGATGTGTTAGAAATAGTCTTTAAATCTCCATACATCCTATCTACCATGTTTTCAACATTTGATAATAAATTTTCTGGAGTTGTTGCCATGAGTGGCAAAATAAAAACGATTATATGCAAAATAAAAAGAAAAAATTTTTTCATACCTACCAATCTTTACGTTCATCTACTTGTTGTGGTGTAATTGTCCATGTAATTCCAAAAGTATAGTTATTTAACTTTTGTCCCGGAATATAATCTTTCCATAAATTGAAATGATTAATATCGGCATAAACACCAATATTTTGCCACATACCTCGGCTTGCTACCTTAATAGCAAAATGGCTGACAAGACCATTATTCAATTGGTCAATATCATTTCCTAAAGGCGATTTATAAGCTACTGCTAGACTATACCGTACACCAGCTTCGATGATGACACGAGACGGTTGTTCCATACTGCCAAGCGATAAAAGAGCCGTAGCACCAAAAAGTACTCTTTGCGCACGATGTCTTTCCATATTATCATCATTATAACCTACTTCAAATTGATCGATTTTATAATGCGCTGATGCATAAATGCCGCAATTAAAAAACTCCGGATTATACGTTTGATAGCCTAATTTTAATCCGGCCTGAAGGTTGTTAAACAGATTACTTGCCGTTAATCCCATAGGATTCATTGTCTGCACTTTTAAATCATCCACGTTGGTAGTATAGAGATTATAAGCAAACGCATTTTCAAAAAAAGCATCGTTTAATAAATAGTAGTTAGCTAAACCTGTAATTACACTCGAAGCCGCTATGGTATAAGGACTTCCTGATGCAATTTCTGCATTAAATATCAAATTATGATTTTTTATTCGAAGATTTGACTGAGCTTGTAAACCGCAGCAAATCCCCGATGCTATTAGCATAAATAAAAACTTCTTCATTTACTTAACAATTTAGATAGAATGGCATTTTTTTCATCGCTCTTAATTGGGCGATAATCGTAAATTAACCATCCTGTATTAGTACTTTTTCTTGGATAATACCTCACACTAAAGAAATAAGAAGGGACATCGAAAAAATGGAAATTCGTTGAAATCCGTTGATCAAAAGTGAGCGTACCGGATTCAATCAATGCAAAAAAATAGCTCAAAGCATCCAAGTTTGCTTTATAACTTCGAAACTTAGAAAATTCCTTTGCCGAGTACTTAAAATCACTTTCAATTTCTATAAATTCAGCTTCATGCTGTTCTGGACTAATGGTTAATCGGCTGATAGAGTCTGTATACCCGATTTTTTCTAAGCCATTAACCCCCACAATCATCCAGCAAGGAAGGTTCTTGGGAGTGTGTTCTGTTTGAAAAACAAGTCCAAGTTCTACTGTGTCTTTTTTGTAAAAGAAGTTTGCACGCAATTCCGCATACCATTTCTTACTTTCATAACTCAGCTTAACCTTGTTTGTTCTGACAGAATCGTAAAACTGAAACACATCTTTCAAAAATACATCTCTGTCTTTTCCTTTCGCTAATTGAGAATCAAATAAAAAAACAAAATTCTTTTGTCCAATGAGAGAGTCTGTTTTATCTAAATCCGGGAAATATTCCTCTTCATTGAATCGGTTCATGAACTCTTCACACGACTTCACACTTTGGCGGAACAAAATATCATGTAAATCTTGTCCACCAAAGAATGATTGTGCATGAATACTTATGGATACTGCCATAATAATCAAACACGCAATTCGTTTCATAAAACAGATTTTTTCATTAATTGTAATAATAGTTATCATTCCAATCAGTGATAACTCTAACATCACCTAATTTTATTATCCAAACAATTTCTTTGCCGTCAGGACCTTCAACAACTCGGCTTTCCACATAAATTGTTACTTGCTTAGCGTCCTTATCATTAACAATAAGCCTTCTGTCTCTTGTTGCACGAAACGCTTGAATAAAATAAGCACTTCCTATATAGCGTCCATCACCTGTAGGATGTAGATTCTTATTTATTCGAACTGCAGAGCAAGTATCAATCTCTACAGTATGATAGGGTAATGCCATTAGCCGTCTTAAATATTGCTTCATCGGTTGTGTTCTGCTAACCCTTCCTCTTGAGGTAGTTTGCATTTTAACAGCTTCATGCCAACGCCAATTGCCGGCCTGATCTTTATACTGATATTCATTCCCTTCACCGATAAACAATTCAAGAGTTCTATTTATATATTTGAGTGCCAATTGCTTCTCTTCTTTAGATTTATTGCTCTTAGCTGCTATTTCCGGAAGATAAGATAAAAAATCATCAATTTTTTCTATAACACGTTGCTCTATCGTCTTTCTTTCATCCGCTGAAAGCACATATCCGTTTTGAGCATATACGTCAAACATTCCAAAACATAAAACGAATGCCAATAATAATGTTTTTATTTTCATGTCCATAGTCTGTATCAATTATCTGATTTCACTTACAATAATATAGTTGAATTTCCCTGCGCTATTTTTATCAGCCCGAACAATATTAACGCCTTTTACTGTCTTGCTCAAAGCAAGCTCTTCAAGATACTTCGCAATATGCATTGGCACACCAATCTTTGTCGTAAGATTTCTACCGACCATGAGTACTTGAGCTTCTGAGTCAAACAGTTTTTGTACAATACCGTTAATCATATTCAGACGTTCTGCCCTACTATAAGAAGAATTAACCATTCGTTTAAAAGCCTCTCCCAATTCTTTTTCTCCCACAGCAATAATTACAGGGTTAGGATTAGGTTGAGGAGGATCAGGATTTATTACGCTATTAACATCTACCTTATAGACTGGTTCTTGCTCATTATTTGTATATTGAAGTGTTCGTTTTTTAGTAGCTTCAAGCACAGATTTCCAATCTGCAGAACCATTCCCTTGCTCTATACGATACATTTCATCCCAAAAAGCAACAGAAAAACAACCGCCACCGTCCGGCCCATAAGAAACTTCTCCCCGTTTGCTGCTTGTTGCTATAACTGTGCCTTTACTTTCATAGAAGAGCTTCTTTAATTTTTCAATATCTATTCCAACAGTACTTGACGCTTTCTTTTCAGAATGAATCAATCCTTTTACCGTTACCCAATCTGCATCGTTATTACAGCAATCTGTCAATATCAGACAAAGTCTGGCTCCTTTAGACGTTAATTTATCCCTTACGTATGTTACAGGTACAAATTTGTCTTGATCATACGATTGATAGTTCAAACACATTTGGGGTAACCAGCCGTCAGCCGGATCGGCTGCCGCATGCACACCATGACCTGAATAATAAAAGAAAATTACATCATTCGAATTACACTGCAATTCTGATATGGCACTTTCCAGATTAGGCTTGTTACATTCCTTACCTGTATATACATTCAACCAATCCACTTCGCATTTAAGAGCTGTTTCTATCAAACCAAGTTCATTTACAAAACGTTCTTGATCGCTTTGACAGCTTTTACCTATCTTGGGGTCATCCGTATTACAAAATACAATGGCGTGGATTTTTACATTATCTGCTTTTACATTAATACAAAAGCATAAGAGTAAGATAGAAAATAAAGATAACTGTTTCATTTTATTTTATTTTATTGAATTCTTTACCTAATATCATTCTGCAATAACGTTTCATAAGCCGTTTATCTGCATAATTCCAATTACCTTGGCGTTTATCATCATAAAGAATCGTCCAACTGAAATCAGAGAGAGAGACAATGATATGAACAGGTTGTTGTCTTTTCTTTTCAAAACAAAATTCGATGTAAGGAACATAAGGACTACGTACCTTTAATGAGTCTTGATGATAATTAGCATCATCTGATAAAAGATTGAATTGAAGAATGCTAATCTGTCCATCATCCAATTTTGCAACTAATGAATCACGGACATAGTGAGGCTCTAATTCAACATCCTCCTCTGATACAATTGATTTACCTTGAATTGTATAGCAAGTTACTTTTGTCGGACTAAAAAGTATATCAGACATTGTTTTACCAAGTGTATAATACACTGTAGAATCAGGTTGAATACTATATTTTGCTGTTTTCTTATTTGCTGCACTACAAGAAACAAATGAAGAAATTAAGCATAAAATACCTAGTAATGATAAAAATTTCACTTTCATAGCTTTACTATTTTATTGTTATTATTCTATAATCATATCTCCAAAATGTCTCATCACACTCCGGTGCTTCACATTTAATAATTACTGAAAAAGTATGAGTACCTATGGGTTTGTCTTTCAATCTTACTCCAAAAGGACATACTAATTGATTTTCAACGGTTCCTATAACAATATTTCCCAAGCGACAATCGATTTTTTTCACATCCATACCAGCAGTTAATGAATCTTCTATTACAATAACCCGACCATAAAGCGAGTCTCCATTATGATAAATAGAATCATTTAATTCGATGCGATGAGAAACCGCAGGACTAAATATAACTTCGTCTTCATTGCAGCTGAAAAGAATCATGCTACAGACAAAAATTATCATTAAATATTTAAATATATTTTTCATATCAATCACCAAAAAATAAAGTTTGCACGCAAATTAAAATTCATATCTCTATTCTTAAAGTTGGCATAAGGATACCAAAAACCTCCATCAGGTGTATAATTACGATTAAAGATATCGTAATGAGCCATATCCATATCCAACATGATGGAATATTCCCCCTCTTCTCCAAACTGTACGCCTATTGCATAAGATGATCTCATCCCATTGTTTATTTGATCTTTGTCATTTCCATTAGGACCTTTATATTTGAAATTATTTATATATGTTGTTCCTACCTCAATAATAGGACACCATCCATAATCATCAAGCAAAAATCTCAATGGAGATATTTTAACGCCAACTCCCATTCTAACACTCTGTAGTTTGTGTTTGTTATAGTCACGTTCTCCTAAGAATCGAAGCTTATATTGATTGATACCGTATGCACCATAAACATATAATCCTATGGGAGTTTCGGCACCTTGCCATCCAACTTTTAGACCAACCTCTAAGTCATTAAACAAGTCATAGGCTGTAAATCCATAAGGATTATTTTGTTTGAAGTCAATCTTTTCACCATTATCTTCTAATTTGACATAATGGTAACTGGCCGCAATAAAATCAGGATATGCAGCTCCATTTGTTGCTTTGGCAATAGCAGTATTAATTAACATATCTCCTATTGATAAAACATCGTTTGTCCATACGTTATTGCCGCGTGTATGTACACCAAAAAACCAAGGATTATCTTGAGCAAAAATTGGTGTAGAAATACCCCCAATTAAAAAGATTACTGCAATAATACTACGTTTCAAAATACAAACCCGACCATACCAAGATGTATGATGTCGAGAAAAATTCGTTGATAAAATTTTTTCCATGATTTTTTATTTAAACATTAATACTAATCTTGAATACTTGAATCTAAAAAATATTCATTGACGTTTATGACCTCCACTATCTTATTGTAACCCCTGTGATAAAAGATTCTATTCAATCGAAAAATAATGTAATCCTAAAGATGACGAATTATCATTGCAAATATTAATACTGTACCGAATACATTTTCACATTATTCTTGTCATACAAATTCCCGATGACGTATGTTTTATTCCGCAAATCGTCTCCTATTTTCCGTATCCATTCTCTGATGCGGTCTTTAACCCTCGAAATAGCCTCAGGCTTGAGTTCATTGGAATCATAAGGTATCGTAAAGCGGACTTCACAGCTTATATCATCGATGATCGTGAGAGAGGCTATGCACAAATCGTACACATTAGGTTCGGTTTTCGGAAAACTCTTCGCCAATTTCCGGGCATCGTCTTGCCATGTATATTCCTCTGCAACCTCAATCCATTCTTTGCCATTCCATTGTTGTATCATAAGAATCAGACCTGTTTTCGTATGAAACTTTTTGGTCTCAGGTGTTACGCCACTTTTGTCATACGTGGTAGTCACTTTATGCCAACCTGCTGCACAGTTTACCGCTTTCCCTTCACCATCGAACACTGCCTCTTCTATCAAGTGCGTGGAGTTTTCGGCATATTTGTAAGTTACTTTGTGAACGTTGTTAGTCAGGACCGGTTGATTGTCCGTTCCATAATATGCCATTTCGGTACATCTGTTTTGCTTGTCATATTTCCATGTAATTTTATGATAACCATTATATAATGTTGGCTTGTCTTGAGCATTAAAATATGCCTGCATCACCATGTTATTATTGTCATCATATTGCCCACGCATGGCAGCCCATCCATCCGGCCGGTTTATGAGGTTTCCATGCCCGTCTTGAGCGGCAAGATAGGTGCAATTTCCTCTTGTGTCATATTGGGCTATGCCGACAGGCACCATGACACTCGGGTCGGTCGGAGCGCCGGTTACATCGAAAAAGCATTGCTTTGTAATATTGCCGAATTGATTATATTCGTATGTGGCACTGCTCCATCCTTCCGTACAAACGCATGGAAGCTCATCAGTGCCGTAGTAAGATCGTTTAACGCAATAGCCTTTTTCATCGTATTCGTTTCTTACTACTGCATATTTATATCCCAACGACAAAGTCAGGTTATCCATCGTATCGTAATAACGTGCTTCAACTAGTTGATTCCGGCTATCATAAGCAAAAATGTATTTATGAATGCCGTCCGAATCTTTTATCGGGCTTATCTCATCATAATATGCCATTTCCGTACAATTGTCAGATTCATCGTATTTATATCTGATGATAGGTTCGTTTGTGGTCAGTGCCTCGTTAGTCCCAATTCGCCTTTCCTCTAACGTATTGCCCCGCTTGTCATTGATGTAATCATAACCGGCAATGCCTTTCACCGGGGTCAGTCCTCCATATAAATTATAATAACGGATCGAGTTTAAATATCCATTGTCGTCGTACCCATATTTCACTTTAGCATACTGAATGCCCGAAGGCAACGAAAGGCGACCTTCCACATCAAAGAAATTTCTTTCCAAGTGATAACCATTATCATCATAAATATCGTTCCATCCGGCACATCCTTCCCCGCTCAACCGCAACGTCGTCCCGTCTGCATCATAAAATGCTCCTCGTGTGTTATTGCCTCTTTTGTCATAATCCAACTTCATAATGATGACATTGTTGTTGTCGGGAGCTGGAGTCAGATCCACACCAAGGTATGTTATTTGGGTGCAAAGGTTACGGTCGTTGTAAGAATACAATTCGCCATACGCTCCCGATTTGCCTTTACATGGTTTTTTGCTTACATCAAAATTGACAAATTTTATTTGGTTTCCTACAGAATCATATTCCGCCTTGAAACCGGCATTACCTAAGGACATTATTTCGCAAAGCGAACCATTACGGTTGTAATACCATACCTCTATCGGATTCCCATGATTATCGTTAATGGATTCTGTAGAAGCGTTTCCGTCTTTTGAATTTACCGGATTTCCGTCTACAGCACAACTGGTCTGTTTGTTTATATACCCTCGCTCATCATATTCCTTTTTAATAATAGCATACCCTAATTCTTTTACAAACATCGGTTTCCCTTCTGTGTCAAGGTATTCTACCTGTATCTCGAACCCACGTTCATCATAAATATGATGAACTCCGGCTATATTATGCTTTTTAGGATACATTGCTTTTCCATTGGCATCTCTATGAAAAGCATACACGAGGTTGCCATATTGGTCATATTGCATTTCATATACAGAAATGCCATCCACATCATCAAAAGCTGGCTTGCCATCGACTGTCTGATAGACAGCTTTTATCCAATTATCTTCTTCGTCATAATAAAATCTTTTGATTCCAAGCCCCCATTTAGTAGGCTGAGGGTTGCCTTCCACATCTATATAATGGATTTCCACCGGCCTTCCTTTATCATCGCGTACATACTTACGGCCGTAAATACCATTCGCATCTCCCACAGGAGAGTTGTCTATCCCTGCATACCGGATAGTCGTAACATATCCGTTTTCATCATAGTCCAGCCACCAGCGCGAAATCCGACCTTTGGTATCTGTATTTTGTTCGAGTAACCGTCCATAGCCTACTGTCTGATTGGAAACGACACGTTCCGTTCCATGTTCGTCGTTGTATTGAAATGCCATGGTGTTCAGTTTCGCATTATAACTTTGCAGGTACAAAATCTTTCCGCTGCGGTCTTTTACCGTAACGTGGTCAATGTTACCATCTGCCGTGTAAGCAAAAGTCTGGTCGACAGGGCGCTCATTGCGTTCGCTTTCGCCATCATCAATCAGGTTTCCCAAGCTGTTCACATGAGAAACCCGTAACAATTTTCTTTTCTGATAAATAAACCGGTAAGACCGGGCAGAATGGTTGTGCTCGTCCGCACTGAGCTCGCCGATGCCTTCCGGCACTCCCCATCTCTCCGTATAGTCCTTATAATAATAAGTTTTTATCCGATTATAATCCCATATATAGACTCCTGCTCCTATGAGTAAAATCACTGCCGCCGCAACACCTATCTTTGTCCACTTGGAAGGTTTCCAAGGATAGAGGGCGCGGTAAAGCTCTTTCTTAAACTCTTCACAAGTCTGATAACGGTCGGCAGGGTTTTTTGCCGTAGCCTTGTCTACAATCTTTTGAATTTTGTCTGATATATATTTATAATAGGTGTGCATTCGAGGAAGAGGTTCTTCCACCACCTTCATGTTTATTTCCTGCTCGGTCAGCGTTGTTGTGTCGTAAGGCGCATTGCCGGTCAGCATCTGATAAAGCAACACTCCCAAAGCATAGATATCAGAACGGGCATCCAGCTGTTCCCCTTTCACCTGTTCCGGACTCATGTAAGAAGGAGTCCCCATAATGAGATTATCGCTATCTTCTTCGCCTTCTTCTTTCTCCTTAATAATCCGTGCAATGCCAAAATCCAACACTTTGGGAACACCTTCCTTGGTAATAATGATGTTGGCAGGCTTGATGTCGCAGTGCAAGATACCGTTTTTATGCTGGTCGTCTTTCTTGTTATGCGCCGCTCCTATAGCATCCAAAATAGGTGCGAACAGCGGATATATACGGTCTTCCACAATCAGACCATTGACCTTATTAATATAGTTATCCAAGGTTATGCCTTCTGCATATTCCATGATAAGATAAATATTACCTTCATGGTCTACATGATAATTCTTGAATGCCACAATATTGGGATGATGCAAACTTGCCAGGTGTACAGCCTCATCATGCAACAAATGACGGGTAAAGTCGTTTACCATATTGGCATTGATGACCTTGATTGCCACTTTCTCGTTGCTTATAAGTGTATGTTCTGCCAGATACACAGAGCCCATGCCACCTTTTCCTATCAAGGAAATAATCTTATAATTTAATATCGTGTTCCCTATCATAATGGTGTAAATTTCAGGTTACATTGAAGCTAATAAAAGCCTATAAAATTCGAGAATACTATCGCAGTGGATGTTATCCATAGCCGATTTCATAAGCTTTATAGTGCCCCTACTATTATATTAATAATAAATCCTATTACGAAACCTCCTAAAGCCAGTTTTGCCGCCCATTCTGCTTTTTGAGGATGCTCTTTACGATACACTCCCCACAAAATCAAGCCTACAAGAGGAATTAAAAAGCTGACGATGCAAAGAAACAAATCCAACTTTTCAGAAACGGATGGCAAATCGTCTCCGCCATCACCTCCTCTCGAAACGAAAGGTTTCCAGCCTTTGCTTTTGAGCAACGATATGACTTGATTCCAGTTCAATACCAGTTCCGGTCTGCCAGCAAGCAAGACTTCCGGGAGATTGACTGTTCCATTATACTCGATGATGGTAGACTGATGCTTTAACAACTTGCCATTTATGCCGGTGCCATTCGTACTGTCGTCAGTTATTTCTATCAGATACTTAGTCCTTCCTCCAGTAACCGGCTGGTCAATGCCTCTTATGATCAAGTGATGACGGCTTACATCCTGATTGTCGGCAATCTGAATATCATTGTCCGCCAATCTGCCCACCGTAACTTTAGGAACGACATTCCCGTTTATCCCCTCAATCGCTTCTTTAAAATCTGCGGCACTTTGGTAGCGCATGGTCATATTCTTGTCAACAGCTTTCAAGAAAATCGCGTCAAACTGTACCGGGATGCCGGGTGCCGCTTCGGACGGTAAAGCCGGGATGCTCTGAAGGATATTGCAAACGGTTTCATAATCGTTGTTGCCTTTAGGAATGGCATGTTTGCCTGTCAATAAAAAATAGAACACGCACCCTAAAGCATAAATATCCGTCCGCTTGTCTATGTTCAAGCCTTTCGCTTGCTCCGGACTCATATACCCGTCCGTCCCAATGATGCGCCCTACAGTCTGTCCTGTACCCACTCTGGCATCTTTTGCGATGCCGAAATCTATGATACAGACGCTTCTATCCGGACGAATCATAATATTCGATGGCTTTATGTCCCGGTGTATTTTCCCACGGTCGTGCACATATTGGATGGCTTCAAGAACCTTCAGCATAATGCGTACCGCCTCGTCTACAGGAAACACGCCCGACCTGCTTACGTGTTGCTCTATGGTTTCTCCTGTGACATACTCCATAGGAAGATACAAATTACCTTCTTCCTGATAAGGATCGCCGACAATATGCACCACCGAAGGATGGTCCATTCTTTTCAATGTATCCACTTCCGATTGAAACAATTGCCGGTATTCAGGATAACAAGTCACCTTGTTGCTCATCATTTTGATAGCGACCATATTCCCGGTAAAATTGTCACGTCCCTTATATACGCACCCCATTCCGCCATGTCCGATTTCTTCTAACAGCGTGTACCGTTCCATTGCTTGTGATTATTTTTTGATCTTTATTACAAAATATTCTTTATCCGTATTGTCCAATGGGATTTTAATCTCAGGATTTTGGGCTGGGACTTTGCCGGTGATAATCGTGATATGACAATCTCTCCCATCGCTTTTTTCATAAGAATACCAAGACTCCCGTTTCGCTACGGCTTTTATGGCATATCTTATGTAAATGGTATCGGCGGAAAAGTTGTTTGCGTCTTCATATTTACTATTATTGGTCAACAAGACCTTTTGTTCTTTCACGCCTTTCCCCAACTGAATTGTAGCCACCGTATCGTCCAGCATCACCTCCAGCGAGCCTTTGCCGACACGTTTTCTCCTGCCGATAGGAGCGTTTTTAAACGTATTCCCATTATCTGCGCCCGGATTTGCTACAGGGAAAACATAGATATAAGTAGAATCTTTGTAATCAAACCTCAAAGAAATTTCCTTTCCTTTGCATTCTTTCCCAAAGACAAGAAAACACTTATTCACATTGAGGCTATCTTGTTGAACCGAAAGGAAACTTGTATCGGCAGGCATTATGCGCATGGAAGACAAAGTCAACGGCATTTTGATGATATGCGACGTGTCTTTATCTTTCAAATGGGCATGTATCGTCAGGGCATCGTATCCCTTGTTTTCCTCTATTTCCAAAACTTTCTTTCCGATTCCGTAAAACAAGGTATCATAACGGATGACTTTGGCATTCGGGACCTCATCCAATACGTTTGTCTCATTGTTTGTCGAGACAAGCTCAGAGTCTGAATCGTCCCGATGGATATATTTCCATAACGAATACCCTCCCCAGCTAAGCAATATCACGGCTGCAACTGCTGGGAGAACATACTTCAGCATCTTTTTCGCCGTGTCACGCTTATTCATTTCAGTAGGGGGAGTTATGGCAAACTCCACAATCTGACAGGTGATATTATCCAATCCTCCATGCTTGCGCGCCCTTTCGATAAGCGCATCCACGCGCATCTTTTGGCTCATCGTCGATTGGCTACTCACCACCCGGGCTATTTCCTCGTCGCTCACCATGCCGCTTAAACCATCGGAACAAAGCAAGAAGCAATCGCCCGCTTCTGGATTGATAGGGGTTTCGAGCACCGTTGCAGGCTGCATGGAGGGCAAGCCCAACGCATTGGTTATCTCATTCTTACGGGGATGGTGCTCTGCCTGTTCCTTGCTGATTTCGCCTAGGTCAACAAGCATCTGCACATAACTTTGGTCTTTGGTCAGCTGATGTATTTTCTTGCTGCGGATCAGATAGACCCGGCTATCGCCTACCGAACCGATGTACACTTTCCCGTTGCGCACGATAAGCATTACACAAGTAGATCCCATACCGTTCAGCTCGGGTCTTTCTCTTGTTTTTTGCAAAATGGCCTGATTGGCAGCATCACAAGCGGCGACAATCGCCTCCTGCGGGTTGTCGAAATAACGCGAAAGCAAGAAATTCTTTATGGCATCTACGGCAGTATGGGAAGCTATCTGGCCTCCCACATGTCCGCCCATGCCATCGCATACAACCGCCACAAGCCCATTCTCGCATTCGAAGGAATCCAGCCAGTCTTCATTCGTCTGACGTTTACAACCAATATTCGTGTTTCCTACTACATTGCAATAGTAGTATGGCCTTGTTTTACTCATATCCGTCTGGCTTTAGTTTAAAATGAAGGGATACTAAGGAATATCATTTTTGTCGCTCCCAGCACAATAACATCATTCGCATGCAGTTCTACTCTGTCGGAAGCGAACTTTCCGTTGATATACGTACCGTTCGAAGAGTTTTGGTCTACCGCCCAAAATATACCTTCTGCTTCCCGGTAAAGAATCAGCAAATGGGTGCCCGACATCTTGTCGTCCTTGCTAAATACGATGTCGGAAGAAGGTGCCCGCCCTATCAGATTGCGCCCTTCATAGATTTTAAACACCTCTCCGGCCGGATTGGCGCTATAAGAGACAAGCACGCCCACCACTTTCCTGCCCCCGTCGGGATTCGACATGCCGGTATCACCGTTCAGGTTGCGGATAACGGTGTGACCTCCACCACCGCCTATATTTTCTTGTAGAGGAATGGTTCCACCTGTAGCCTGTCCTCCGCCCAAATTATCCGCATACGTCTTTTGGGTTTCTCCACCCATATCGTTCACATGCGTATGGTCTTCGTTTACATGGGTGTGACTGCTGTCCGGACAAAACGGACAATTATCGCCATAAATACTGGAATCGTATTGGTGGCCGTTGGGACATTTTTTTGTTGCCATAGTAATTTATTGTTTATTGGTTAATACTTTAATTCTTTAATTCTGTAATTTGAAAATAGAACTTCCATTTATTTGCCTAATAATTCAAGAAGGTGTTTTACCTTGATAGCCGAATTAAAACCTTGCGAACTAGGAACTCCAGCATCAAGAACACCCACTAACTTTCCTTTATCATTCAGTATCGGAGACCCACTGGCACCACCAGCACTCGCAGCATTATGCCCAAAAGCATATTCCCCCTGGTCTTGCGTAACAGAACCCTCTTGAGCTTGATTTGCCAATTCTTGATTGCTATTCATTCCTATATCAAGCCCATAAGGAAATCCGATAGTAAATACAGTTTTACCCACCTTAATTGCTTCTTCCGATGCATCGGCATTATTAATATCAATGATGTTTGTTACCCGGTCAGGAAGTTTTAAACTTATGGTTTGTATTACAGCCACGTCTATATTCGTATCGTTATGCCCTTTGATTTCCCGGCATTCGATTAAGTTGCTCGGTGTTACAGGCAGGCCATTCGGAATAATACCCATAGAAACCATAACTCCTTCAACTTCAACAGTACTTCTATTTAATATCGGTAATATAACTCCCAAATTAGCTAACCGCTCATTTATATTTTGTTTGATAATTTCCGAGTCTGATTCAAACAGCCAAGGACGTGCAATATGAAGATTAGTCGCTATTTTCCCATCTTTACTAATAAAAAATCCAGTTCCTTCCATCTGTTTTACACCACCTGCTATCTGATTGCCGTTTGCAAATACAAGATTAGCACCATTAAATAGTTTCGATGTATAATCTATTCCATCAATCAACACACGATAACCATATTCAAAATATACATAGCAAACCGCCGAATTATATTCATCATAAATTTTTTCTTTGTCCCATGACGACATATTTTTCCAAACGAAATATCCGGCTACACAGAGTACCAAAACCGAGAGGAGGGCGATGGCAGGTTTAGCCCATTGGAAGTTAGAACTACGTCTATGCCCACCACCGGGAGAAAATACATTTTCCCAATTCAGCGGATAATTGCGCGTAATGGTGACTTTATCGCCACGTTGCAAGACCTTGCTGGTTATTCTCACCCCATTCACGTAAGTACCATTGGTGGAGTTGGTATCTTCGATAACGATGTTGCCGTTGCTATCCTTATATAATATGGCATGCTTTCTCGACACATCGTTATAATTCAGCACGATTTGATTGTCTGGACTCTTCCCGATGGAACGCTGGTTCAGCCGCGGAGTTTCTTTGATTACGGTTTTATTGACCTTTTCAAGGATTCCTCCAAGCGTTGTCTCTTCGGAACCGAAACGGATTTTGTCCGTATACGAAACCTTTGTATCCGCCTGTATCCGATAGCCGTTGACAAAGGTTCCATTGGTTGAAGCAAGGTCTTTCAGTGTTCCATGCTGCCCGTCGGTGTCTACTGTCAGTACGGCATGTAGCTTGGAAACGCTTGGATTGGTAAACACACAATCATTCGTACTAGATCTTCCGATTTTTATTGTTCTCATAAGCGTTATAATTAAGATTACTGGATTCTATATTTTCACTCTATTTTCATCAAAAATCCGCTTGGCACATACGCTGTAGCCACTAAGCAAAGCCCTTCTAATTCTACCACTACACGTTGTTGACCGGACACTCTTGCTACACGCCCTGTCACTCCTTTGAAATCACCATCAGTTACCCGTACTACATCACCACTTTTATAATGACACCGCTCGGGTTCTACAACACGGACGTGCTCGTTGTCCACACTCGTTAAGTTTATGAAATTCATCATGTCATTGTAACCCACCGTAAGAGGAGGATTTTTACCATATTCATCTTGTTTAAAGTGATTCAAATAAAAATTAATGAAAGAGTGGTGAGATGGTTTTTTAACAACAGAAGTTATGGATTCAGGAGTGGCATAAACAAAAATAATATTAGGCAAAAGCGGTTCAAGCACTCGTTTTTTCTTATCTTGTATTATCTTTTGTACATAATGCATGGGAAGATATACTTCTAACCCAGCTTTTCGCAAAATATCGTAGGCTCTACTTACCCGATTGTAAGTAACACGTAATACATACCAATATTTGTCTGGATGCAAAGCATACTTTACCGACACCCCTGCCAATAAGCTTTGATTTTCAGGAGAAGACACCGAAGATAAATCCGGCGTAGGAGGATGGGGCTCGCCTCGTCGAGTGTTCACATTAGACAATGTGTTCATTTCTGTATATCATCATTTTAGCAATAAAAACAGACAAAAAAGAAGTTATTTGTCAAAATCCATTTGAATTTCTTATTACTAAGTGATATTGATTTTGGTTTTACAACCTGTTAGCAAAGTAAGTAAAAAAAAATTAGAAACCAAATAAAAAAGATAAGAATCTTTTTTACATATCAACATTTTCCAGACACCACTTTTATCCACCTCAATATCTCATATCTGAGGAATAATTTTTACCTTATATATTTACCTCTAAAAATGAAATTATAAGTATTATTTGTTGGCAAAATAACCAAAGAAGGAGGGGGGAAGACGGAAAATCGTTACCGGCTTATTTGGATCGTAAGGCTATTCCACAGCAACGGATTCCCAATGTGCGCTATACGAGTAAAGGGAATAAAGTATATGTCATTGTGCTCCATACACAAGATACAGTCTTTAATTTGAGAATTTTTGTAAAACAGGACAAAATAGACATGGTAAAATGTTTGTCGGAAAGCAGGATATAAATTGGGCTGGCGGGTTAGACAAAACCCCTATTGCTTATCCTGTAAATACATGCACGGTATAAATTTGTGCATTCTGATGGAATATTGATAATACAGAAAGCTTCGGATAAACGTAGTTATGAATGCCCGCAATTAGTCAATCCGCCGGAGCTGAAATACTGTATTTTCAGGGGGGATGTATTGACTGTTTGCGGACATTCATTTTTTATATTTTTCTTCTGGATTTCTCCGTGCATTCTGTGTAGTGTTCCGTATTCAATGATAATATCAACGAAATGTATAACATCATATCGAGCAAAGTACAATCTTATCAGAATGGCGGTTGGGGCTATGAAACGTCAGGATTATCTGCTCCGGCACTATCTGCTTTCGGCAATGTCAGTTTAAGCATCGCATACCCTAGGATGCCTGCCAATACCGTACCTGCCAGCACTCCTAACTTTGCCTGGCCCAGCAATACCTCATCAGTTGCCCCAAAGGAAAGATTGGCAATAAAAAGCGAAACGGTAAAGCCAATACCGCCTAATAATGCCACTCCCGCTGTATTCCGCCAGTTCATCCCTTGCGGCAAAGAAGTGACACGCAAGCGTACAGCCAACCACGTAAAGGAATAAATCCCCACAAACTTACCCACTACCAAACCTAATACTACGGCATACGTCACTATGCCGGCTATCTCTCCGCCTCCTCCCGAAAGCGTAATGCCTGCATTGGCAAAGGCGAAAAGTGGCATAATCAGGTAGTTCACCATTCCATGCATACGGTCTTCCATAAACTGGAGAGGCGAAATCACCTTGTCGGAAGCCGACTCAATACTCTTTAATGCATCTATCTGATTCGGAGTAAGAAGAATACTGCTCTTGTCGAAATGCGGGAATTCGGCAATGTTCTCACGGATGCGCGTGATGTATTTCTTCACGTTCAGGCACGGGATGGAAGGAATCGTGAACGCCACCAGCACACCTGCAATCGTAGCATGCACGCCCGACTGAAGGAAAAGATACCACACCGCAATACCTGCCACGCAATAAAACGTGCGCGACATAACCTGCATCCGGTTAGCTATCAGCAGGATAACAAGAACCGCAACTGCAGCCAGCAAATATCCTCCAGCCAAATGAGACGTATAGCAAAAGGCGATAACCAGAATGCCTCCAATGTCATCGACCACGGCAAAGGCGGTCAGAAAAATCTTCAGGCTCAGGGGCACACGCTTGCCGAACAGGCTCAACACGCCCAAGGAAAATGCGATATCAGTCGCCATGGGTATTGCCAGGCCTCCTTCGGCAGGCGTTCCGGCGGTCATCGCAAAGTAAATTGCCACGGGGACAATCATCCCTCCCACTGCCGCGATGATGGGAAGCAACGCCTGGCGCAGGCTGGAAAGTTCGCCTACCAGCACTTCACGCTTGATTTCCAGTCCCACGGAAAAGAAGAATACCGCCATCAAGGCATCGTTGATGAACGCCATCAGCGTCAGAGGTTCACCGTGATGGCTGAACAGGTTGAATCCGCCTACCTGTAAAGCTACAGGATAATTCCAAAAGGCATGGTAAGCTTCCGCCCATGGCGAATTGGCTATTACCATTGCCAGCACGGCTACAACCATCAGCACCATACCACCATTGACACGATGTTTCAAAAAGCTCAAGAATGCATAATCGAAAGTCTTCATCATCGGATTACTCATAAAATTTACTGTTTTATTGTGTAAAAAATAAGAAACGCATGACTGCCTTGCTTGTAAGATTATTAATCTTCATGCCGAAAGATTATTAATCTTCACGCTGTAAGATTATTAATCTTACAACCGATGCAGCTATATGCCGGAGAGAACGATGCTTGCTTGTCATGCCGGATTTGTAATCATGAGTGGCACTGACAACAGGAGTGACACCGGCAGTGTGCATTCCATATTAAAGTACAATTTCACACCATTCAAAGTATAAAACAAAAATACGCCTTATTTTGTTTAGCTGCAAATGGAAATAGCGCAAACAATGAAAAAATGGAATTTATTATCCAACATTTCGTAGAGTACGCATTCTTTTCTGTTTTGTTCGCATATCTGAACAAGATTCTGTATTTTTGCAACACAAACAAGAAACAGACACATGAAAACGTACATCATTTTTTTACTTATCCTACTGTTTACCGCGTGTGGAGGACGTAAAACGCAGAAGCCTGCCGAGGAGAAACCGATACTTACCGTCAGTATCGAACCCTTGCGTTATTTTGCTGAATCCATTGCGGGCGAGCATTTCCATATAATCAGTATGGTACCCGAAGGCAGTAGCCCGGAAACTTACGATCCTACTCCACAACAATTGGTCGAACTGAGCCGAAGCCGCGCCTTCCTGCGTGCCGGACACATCGGCTATGAACTCGCCTGGGCTGATAAATTAAAGCAAAATGCCCCAAACGTCCCTTTTTTTAACTTATCGGATGGCGTTACCCTGATACACGAAGAAGAAAAAACAGAGCATCCCCATGCAGGAGGTGTCGAGCCGCATACATGGAGTTCCATCAGTAATGCTTATACAATATCAGCCAACATTTGCCGGGCACTTTGCCAAATAGACCCGGAAAATAAAGAATACTACATGACCCGCATGACCCGGCTGGGTACTAGGCTAAAGCAGATAGACGAAAAAATATTGGCTTACCTGAACGGCGGTGAACGCACGTTCTTGATTTACCATCCTGCACTCTCTTATTTCGCACGCGATTATGGATTGACACAAATCAGCATCGAAGAAGGAGGCAAAGAACCTTCGCCCGCCCAACTGAAGACATTAATCAACCGATGTAAAAAAGAAAATGTACGGACCATCTTCGTACAAAAAGAGTTTGATACGCGCAATGCGGAAGCAATAGCCCGTGAACTGAATTTGTCCCTCATCCGCATCAACCCACTGAGCTACAGATGGGAAGAAGAAATGTTGCATATAGCTCGCACGTTATCCAAATCCGATGAAATGCCATGACAGTTTCATTTCCTCTTATCCAATTAGAACATATCTGTGCCGCCTATGACCGCAAACCAGTGTTGGAAGATATAAACCTTACTGTCTGCGAACAAGACTTCATAGGCATCATAGGACCCAATGGAGGCGGAAAGACAACGCTGGTCAAACTCATTTTGGGATTGCTTCATCCTCTGTCGGGAAGTATTCGTTTTTATCAGAATGGCAAAGAGACCTCCGAACTCAGCATGGGCTACTTGCCACAATATACCTCGATAGATAAAAAATTTCCCATATCGGTATACGATGTGATACTTTCCGGCCTAAACAAGCAGAAATCCCTCTTCCGTTCCTTCACAAAAGCGCAACATGAAAAAGTGCGTGCCATGCTCTCCCGCGTGGGACTGGAAGGATTAGAGCAACGTCCTATCGGGCAACTGAGTGGCGGACAACTGCAACGTGCCTTGCTGGGACGTGCCTTGGTCTCGAATCCGCAAATTTTAATATTAGATGAACCGAATACATATATTGACAAGCGATTCGAAACACATCTTTATACACTGCTGGAAGAAATCAACCGCGAACACGCCATTATCTTAGTAAGCCACGACATAAATACAGTGCTTCAACATGCTCAAAATATAGCCTGTGTAAATCACACCCTCGATTATTTGCCAATCAAGGAAGTGACTGGAAAATGGATAGAAGAACATTTCGACCGATAACAATCCATAAAATCAATAAAACAAGGATTTTTAACAATGGGAAAATAAGGAATATACAAGAAATACTCTTATCTTTGCACGCAGAAAGGGGCATTAGCTCATCTGGCTAGAGTGCGACACTGGCAGTGTCGAGGTGACCGGTTCGAGTCCGGTATGCTCCACACATAAAGAGACAATTTCAAAATAAGAATTGAAATTGCCTCTTTTTTATGTTTGCCCGGCGCGAATGTTCTCTCTACCGGTACCTGTCTGTAACATTTCCAGATTTTCCTTTGCGGATAAACAAAAAACGCTTCACAACCTGTCAGTCATGAAGCGTCTTTCGTACCCGAAGCGGGTACAGTACCCATATTTTGAGAGAAAACAAAGGGATAACAAGTGAATATAAATATCTGATTTATAGGCATATTTAGAAAAATGTATTTTCACTTGATTTCATAAAAAGGTATATGTTGTGTTGCTTTTGGCTACCCTTTGGCTACCCAGAATAAAATAAATAACTATATTTGCAACCAAATGAAATAAAGAGCAAATAAGTTATGGCAGCAAAGAAAGAACTAAGGTCTGATAATACTTATATCATTAGTACCGATGATACAGATAACCCAAAATTGGGGGCAAAGATTTTATCAGATGGCAGAGAAAGCCTTTTTTTAGACTACTATTTGGGTTATAATATGGTCTATGATGAGGCTAAGGATAAAAAAGTAGCGAGAAAAGAGCGCAAAAGGGAGGCTTTGAAATTATATCTTTGGCAAGCCCCCAGAACTCCACTTGAAAGACAGCAGAACAAAGAAACTCTACAACTTGCAAAGGAGATAAGACATGAACGGGAACAGGAACTGAAAGAAGGTACATTGGGCTACCGGCTAAAGGCAAAGGAAGTGAATTTCTTTGATTTCATTCAATCATATTATGATGAATACACCAAAGGGGACAAACGTATGATTAAAGCCGCCCAAAAACGGTTTACTGATTTCATTGCTTTGGAATACCCTCTATACAAAAACAACATTTCTCCAGAGAAAATAACCCCCGATATGATGGAGCACTTTGTAGAATATTTGCAAAGTATAAGTAAGGGCGAGGGAGCTTTGACACATTGGAAGCGGTGGAAGAAGATAGTAAAAGCGGCTGTAAAGAAAGACATTCTAAGGAAAAATCCATGCGAGGATATTGTTTGCAAGGCTGATGAAGAAGCATTAAAGAAAGATATACTTTCAATAGAAGAAATGCAACAGCTTATAGCCACCACCTATAAAGGGCAGAACCCAGAAACAAGGCGGGCTTTTATCTTTACCCTATACACAGGCATTAGATTTTGTGATATTAAAGATTTGACTTTTGCCAACGTGGACTATTCAAACAAAATACTAACATTCAATCAGAAGAAAACACAGGGGCACAGCAGCAAAAGTTATGTGAGTATTCCCCTAAATGATAACTTGTTAACATTGATTGGTACAGCCTCAACAGATAGCCCAGATGAAAAGATATTCAAACTACCAAGCCAAGAAATGTGTCTGAAAGCCCTAAGACATTGGACGGCAAAAGCTGGAATAACCAAGCACATAACGTGGCATTGTGGGCGACATTCATTTGCCGTGAATATCCTTAACAATGGTGCCAATATTAAGACCGTAGCAAGTCTTTTGGGACATAGTAGCATACAACATACAGAGAAGTACACACGTGCCATAGACAGCCTAAAACAGGAGGCTATAAACAGTTTGCCAGAACTTAAAATATGATATTAGGGAAAAGATGATGAAAGAAATAGGGTATATATACACGATGAAGGAAATAACCAATATTGTCGATGCTTTTTCTTCGATTGATAATAGTTGTTGTTTGGATGAGTATGGTTTTTTTGTAGGTTGGAAAAACAGAGAAGCACGAGCAAGAAAGGAGTATATTACAGAACTATTTATCAAACTGAACAATATAAATCGGTGGCTCAAAGGAGATTTAGAACCTTATGAATATCCTACTTATGAAGAAGTGCAGGAAAAGAAAGAAGAACGCCAAAAAGTATATGATAAACTTTGCAAAGAGTTGGGTGTTTCAATTGCTAAGATAGACGATAAACAAGAAATACTACCCAAGAAGTTAAAGCCTCAACAGGAAACAGAACGGGAAAAGGAATACTTTGCTAAAGCAATACAAGCGGGCTTGATGAAAAAAGATGGTGAAAATTACAAGTGGCTACATAATAATGGACTACAATCAAGTTTAGGTTACTTTCTAAAAATGGTGTTTAACCCCAAAGGGACGGCTCAAATACACTATAAACGCATGGAAAACCTTTTTAAAGTGTCCCGTTTGGATTCAGCAATAGACAGAGCATTGAGCGTTAAGAAGCCCCAGAAATGGAGAAAAGAAATTGATGTTCTTTTTGATGATTGATAGGAAGCACTCTTTAATAGGGTGCTTTTTTAATGGATTATAGTGTACCTTAGTGTGTTACACTAAAATCCTCTATTTTTTACTTCTTTTACCCTCTACCTTTGCCCTTGTATTCAGATGGATAGCGAGTGCAAGACTATTCCAGAAGATTACACGGGCAAAGACGGGTGAGCCTTGCACCTCAACCCAGAAAGCCCAGACCTCTAAAAAATAGAAGTATGGCAGAGGAACTGAAACAGGTTGCCGACCTTATAACGGCAAACACAATCTTTTGCACTAAGGAAGTGCTTACAAGCGATGAGGCGGCAAAGTACATGGGAGTATCAAAGAGCTACCTCTATAAGCTGACCATGAGGCAGCAGATACCCCACTACAAGCCGATGGGAAAGATGTGCTATTTTAACCGTCTGGAGCTTGAACAATGGCTGCAAAGTAACCGTGTATCTACTTCCACCGAGATAAGCCAGCAGGCGCAGGCTTATTGCATGAAGAAAGGAGGTGAAAGATGACTACCCCTAATATACGCTACTATGCCCGTCTGGAGGACTGCACAGGCAACGGAAAGACACCAAAGTATGTGATAACGGCACAAGCTGGATATTACCCGCCAATGGATGAGATTGTAAGCAGGGACGGCAAAATATACATGTATCTGCAAGTGAGCAAAGACAGCGGTAGCAAGAAAGACAACGCCCCAGCCATGAAATTACAGGCTAAAAACAGCCTCAACTTTACAGGACTGAAAGACTACTTTGTAAACGGGCGGTTGAGCGGCTTTGCCTATGGCTATCCGTTGGCGGTAAAGACCTACAGCAGCAGGCAGAAGCCCAACCCGTTCTTTGCCTATAAAGATGATGGCTTTCTGTTTATCGTACACCAAGACCAGACAGCAGCGACCGAGCCAGAGAAAATAAAGCCGTCTTGCATTGAGTTGATAGTATTGGAGGGTGCAAAAGTCCTTATTTCTTCATATTGCAAGATGCTACAGATGGGCGGTTTTGATGAGGCTTTGGCAGCTTTGAGGGAGCAAGCCAAACGGGTAGATGCCTTATAATAATATGTAGTTTGTGGGCAAAATTTGGTAACAATGTACGATAAGGTGAAGTTATGGGCGATGAGGACACGGGCAACGCCAGATGTAAGCAAGTTTCTGGATAAGGCAAAAGACCAGATAGACCATGAAACGGGTGAAGTTTGCACCTTTGGAAGTCTGGAGGGATTGAAAGTGTCTATATACACGGGCGGCATATCCGTTATTGGTAGTTTGGCAAAGTTTCTCTATCCAAACAATGTTTACCCGTTGGATAGGCATAGCACAGCCCAAGCGGTGGAAAAGCTATCTGACAGCCTACATTTACCGATAGCCGATGCAAAGATTACAGGATTGGAGTTTGGACGGGCTTTTGTGATGAAGCACCCAATAGAAAACTATCTTTCCAAGTTGGGCGATATGCCCAAGCTGTTAAGGTATCATTTTGACGTGGGTACGCTCTACTACAAGCCCAGAGGCAGGCAGCAACCCAAAGTATATGCTTTCTATGACAAGAAAGCCGATGCAGCGGCAAAAGGAATGGCTTTGCCCGTTGGCTTTGAGGATGCCAATTTGCTAAAGTATGAAATGAGGCTTAACGGGCGTTTGCCCCAACAAATGGGAGTGCCAGAGGTTACAGCCTCAACCCTATCAGAAAGCGGCTTTTATCGGCTGATGGTGAAACGATACCAAGACAGCTATTTTGCAATATCCAAGTTGAACCAAGTAAAGACAGACGTAATGAGTGAGATTAAGACCGTTTCAGATGCTTTTGATGTGTTGGTAGCCCGTCTTATCAACCAGAGCGACCAGACACAGATAGCGGCATTTCTGGAAGAACTGAAAGAAGCAAAGGTTTTTGAGGACAGGAAAAGTTACACACGGCTAAAGAAGAAGATACAGGAAGTGGCAGCAAAAGCGGGTGTAACCGTGTCTGATGAACTGATGAAAGAGTTAGACGATGAGATTAGGAACGTGGGGGCTTATGTGTAGTTATGTTCTTATAATAAGGTGTAGTTTGTTACCAAAATCTGGTAACAGGTGAGTAAAACTAAAGTAGTTTGATGTAGTAATATGGCAAGACAAAAGAATGATGGCAAAGGGCGGTTGGGTGGCAGGGCAAAAGGGACACCCAATAGAGTAACGGCAAGCGTGAAAGATTGGATTTCCCAAGTGATAGACAAAAATAGGCGGCAAATGGAACGTGATTTGAAAGCGTTATCACCCAAAGACCGCTTGTTAATGCTTGAAAAACTGATGCAGTATGTAGTATCTAAGCAAAAAACAGAAATGGAAATAAGGCAAGTGACTGTTGAGGATGAAAAAAAGGTGGATAATGAATTTGATTTGTCATGTGTCCCAACCGATTTGCTTGTAGAAATGGCAAATTATATTTTGGATGGACGACAAAAAGAACTGCAAAGACAGGAATAGACAAATGTGCTATAGATGGCATATTGGCAAAAACGGGTGGAGCTTCAAAGGCTTTGCCCGTTTGTTGTAGTACGCTCGGCATGAGTATTAGCTAACGGGTGCAAGT
>UMFO01045012.1_pt1 | contig 27493 bp, 31 predicted proteins | sample 1965051 | NCBI WGS metagenome assembly UMFO01 (sample SAMEA4836050, study PRJEB28245) | human gut metagenome | biome: gut microbiome; material: fecal sample | place: Denmark | collected 2008
ATAATAATAATCTCCTTTTGTTAGTTAAGTAATACAATAATATTATACATTTATATTATTCCCGAGTGTATATAGATATTAACACTTTGTTAAGTTATTGTTACAATTAATCAGTATAATATGAGTTTTCTAAGTTAACTAAATTAGATTTGATTTCAGATGCTTTATTGCAGAAGTCTAATAAATCATCATTAGTATTAAATCCAATGTAACCAAGTCTATCACTTGGAATGTAATGGAATGTTTGTGCCATCTCATCTATTAAATCAACAATTGATTTAATGTTTAATTCTTCAATGCTTACTGTTGTAACTAAACTATCCATAAGTAATAACTCCTTATAATATTAACTCTGTTGGGTGTAATTCAATAGTTTCTAATAGTTTTATATCATCTTTGAATGATTGAGGTAAAGAATTTAATACAAATACATCAGTAATATTTTCAGGCTCAATATCAATAAATGATTTACATAACTTAATTTTATCATTCTTTTGATTGATATAAAATATTTGTGCATCTAATATTAGCATAGTTGCTTCTTATTTTTGCCTATTAGTTTTAATAAATAGTTACGTTTTAATACTTCATATTTTATTGCTTCAAGGTTTTGTTTTGTTTTTCGTTTTGTTAGTCTATATTTTATTTCATTTTTGCAATATTCAATCTCATCAGTTATAGCTTTTTCGATACTCCAATCACCATAAGGACAAACTCTAAGTTGATGATTAAAATCAGCATAAGGTATTTTACCTTGATGTTTTGAAGTTGTATTTGAATAACTTCTAACATTTTTGAAATACTCATATTTGAAATAATCACTCATTTTGGTAGAATAACTCCAATAATTACCATAATTATCAATCCAAAAACTTCCTGTACTATTTAATCTTTGCATAATATACTCCTTTATTTGTTATATTAATATTATACCCTTTATTTAATTCTATCTAACATATATTGATTAATTATTTACATTACTTTACATAAATTTTCTTTTAGATAATCTAATTCTTCACCAGAAAATATTTTTAAGACTTTCCAATATAGATTATATAATTTATTATAATCATTATAAGCTTTTATTCCATAATTATTTTTTAAATAACTATAACGTTTAAAATCATCTAATATATGTATATTACTAGCTTCTTCATAAATATAAAAATCACTTAGTAAACAGCTTATAACATCTTTTTTATTTACTTGGTATGGATTTTTAAAATCTGATATTCTATCTACATATTGAAAAGTAGCACCTTTATTATTTGTTTTATTTATTACTTGCAATAATAATTTTATTGTACTTATATTGTTGTCTATTTTTATTCTATGATTACATAAAATCTTTATGTCAATATTATTTAATATTTTATCTATATTCATTTTAAACCTCTTTACAGTTACATATTTTAATAAAAGTTAGCTTGTATAACTTCTTTTGTTACAAGGATACTTTCCTGATTTAATTCATGTTTTAAATAAAAACAATTTATTTCAATCCATTCTTCTAATGTTTCCTTGTCATCATCATTTAATAATAAAGTAATTATAAAAGTTTTTTCAGTTGTTGCCAATCCTTCTTCATTAACAAACTTTCCTGTTGCTTCTGTAACTGTAAAGTTATCAAATAAAGTATTAAAGGTCATCATAAAATAGTCATCTGATAATTTTTGTTTTAATGTGTCTTTGTCATTACATCCGACATAATAATTAATTTTAATCATATTAATTTACTCCTTATTATTTTATTTAATATCGTATCCTATATTTATATTATTCCACAAACATTATTTAATATAACATTATTTACTTATTTCTTTACATTTGTTTACATTCAGCAGCTGCACTGCATCAAGTATATAAAGATATATATTCATTTAATCATATTTAATTAAATGTATATAAAGTATCTCTGTTTATTTATTTAATGTATATAAAGATATTTTTTATACAGTTTTTTTTAAAATATAAATATATCTACTATACAATCGATTATAAAATCTACATTTTCAATCTATAAACACAAATATATATCTATCGTAGAACTAATAAATATATTTGTTAATCTATTTATCGTTATATCTATAATAGATTACAAATCATAACTTAATCTATAATCCAATAATAATAGTTATAATTTGAGATATTTAATTAATAATTTAAAAAAAAAAACTGTATAAAAAATAAATTAATCTTATTTTAATATTAAATAATTATCTTTATATACTTATATAATTAATTAATTATTAATCTAATAATTATCTCAATTATAAATTAATTTGTTTGTGTGTCCACCTCGTTTCTTTTTATACATTGCCTACATTTATATTATTCCCAAATAAAAATAAATTCTAACATAGATTAAACAAAAGGTTTACAAAAGTTAATAAAAAATAAAGGCAGCACAGAATAAAAGTTAAACCATGCTGCCTGTGTGTACAAAGAAAGGAGATTATTCTTCTAACGCTCTGTTGATTGAACGTCTTGTGATTTGCTGTTGTTTAATTCTACGCTTAATAGATTTAGATACTTTTGACGTATCATAGTAATTATATTCATAAGTACCAAGAAGTCGTTTACCTAATTTCTCTTTTGCTTTATCAGTTACTTTCTTCTTAGCTCTTGAACTCATATTAGAGTATTGGTTTTCATCAACCATTCTATTAAATAACTTAGTTTCGTCTTTAATATATTTATCTGTCATTAGTGGAACAATTACTTGATTATAGAATTGAACTGGTCCAAGTATATTTCTACCAATGTAAGATAAACTTGGTAGCAGATTAAATTCACCTTGGTTTGTTCTAATCTTACCTTGTTCAACTCTATATTGTTTTCCATTTACTTCAAATACACTACTATCTCCTTTACCTGACATTAGTTTATTAATGAATTGAATTAATGGAATTTGAATAGCATCTCCATATTCACCAAGTAGAAACATATTAGCTGCTTGTATTGGAGTTACTACTGTATTACGTTGAATTACTTCTCCCTTTTCATTTGTTCTTAATACTTTTGAAGTATCAACATCTTTTATTTCAGGAATACTTTCCTGTGCTTTTCTGTTTAATTGTTCACCTTCTTTACCTAATTGATTATATACAAATGACCTAATTGGTCTACCTTGTACATGAGCTGCTACTTCTTTAACTGCTGCAAGTGGATATGAACCAAATGGAATTAATGATTTCATAGCAGCTTGTAGTTCATTAGTTGCTACTACCTTTGATGGAATAGTTGATTGTAAGAATTTAGCTTTATCAACTCCATAGTTATTAATATATCTAGCTGCAATATTCTCTAAGTATTTATCTATTGAAGCAATAGGTCTATAGAATTTATTGTTAATTCTAGATATAACATTTAATATTGGAGTTTGAGCTTCTGTTAGTTCAACCATTCTAAACTTTGGTAGTTCTTTGAATGTTTTAGTTAAAGCTCTTAAATCAAAGTTATTTAATATACTTAATGTAGTTGTTAATACGTTAGCACCAAGATAAACGCCACCAGCTAACATAGTTTTCTTCAATTCAGAATTTAACTCATTTAGTACTCTGTTATTGAATATACTTGTTGATAAATTTAATTCTTTAACATCAGTATTATTTGCTTTATTATATTCCTTTATATATTTATTTAACTTATTAGGACTATCTAATGTTTCTGATTTAATTACTTTATTTACAAAGTCAGATGCTTTTCTTGATAAATCTTTAGCTGCATCAGTATAATCTTGTGTACCATATCCACGTTTTAATAAACCAGTTTTAACTCCTTTAACTTCTACATTATCAAAAGATTTAACAATTGGTTCTAAGTGAAATAGTGGTTTTATTTCATTCTTTTCAACAAATGCTTTAGCATCTTTATACAGACGTGAATTTAAAAACTCTGGAGTATTTAATTTATCAAATGGAGTTGCATATCCTTTAGCTATTAATTCTTTAGCAGCAAACTCTACATCATCAAATAGTTCAGCACCAGCCATAGCAGTAAATTGTTTATATGTATCGTTAGCTTTTACTAAATCACTCATAATTGGAATTAGGTTTTTATTAGCATTTTTAAATCCAATTTCTTCTACTGCTTCCATAGCTTTAGCTATACTTTCTGGTGAATACTTAGCTTCTATGTTTTCAATCTGCTTAACAAATTGTTGACCTAGTTCTGTTACTTTTAAATTATTCTTAGTAACATCTTCTGCTAATCTTATTCTAACATCAGCTTCATCTATATCTTTTACTTTACCTTTTAATGACTTTGGAAGTTTAATTCCAGCAGCACTAGCTAATGAAGCTACATCAATCAGTGCTGTTATTGGTCTTTTCCAAGCTCCTTGTAAAACATTACCAACCATCTCACCAAGTGGCATACTACCAAAGTCGTCAACAGTTAAATTATATGTTGATAACATAGCATCTGCTAATTGTTTAACTTCTGCTGGATTATTCTTTATTGCATTGAAAGTATCTAATAATGCTTGTCTTGCTTCCTTATCGTATCCAATAATAGCTCCTGCAAGAGTGGTTATATCAGCTCCAATTGTTTTTAAATCTGAATTAATATTACCAACAATGTTAGTATCAAATCCATCTAAGTTTATAGTGTTTTTACTTTCCTTTTGTTTTTGATTACTACCAAATGATAAACCACCTTGAATATTTTCTTTTGAGAAGCTATTACTATTTGTATTTTCAAAACTTAAAGCCATAATTATTATTGTCCTTGTTGATTATAGTAATCTCTTATATTTTGTACCTGTTGTTGAGTTGAGTTACCTTGTTGAGTTCCTGGAAATATTTGTGACATTACAGATTGATTTGTATTAAGGAAGCTATCAAGTGGTAAATCACTCATTGAAGCATTCATAACTGTTTCTGACATAGCAGCACCTTGTCTATAAGGTAAATACTGTTGATTTACATTTGCATTTGTAGTTGCTGCATCTGCTTGTTGTTGTTTAATTGGTACTTCCATCCTATTAGTTTGTGCATTATAACCTTGAATATTAGAATTTATTCTACCAGTTTGAGCTTCATATCCTTTTATCTGTTCATTAACTCTATTGTTTCTTCCTGTTTCTATTGCTTTATACATATTAATTTGTTCATTAGCTCTGTTACTTCTACCAGTTTCATTAGCTTTTAATACTTCAAGATTATATTCTCTTTGAGCTTTTTGAGCTTCAATTAAACTATTTAATTGTTTCATAGCATTCTCTCTTAAAGTAGGTCCAAGTTTATACATAGCTTGAACTTTAGAATATCTAGAAAATTCTTGTGGTGTCATGTATGGCACTTCAGCTGCTGCAAACTTTCTCATGTACTGATAGTAGTCAACTGCCTGATTTTCTGGAGTATAGTAATTATCCATATCTTTATAAGTATCTTGTGCAATCTTATCAAAGATAACCTTATAAGCTTGGTCTAATGATTGTTGTTGTTCACTTCTAGCTAAGTTTTCTTGCAATTGTTGTGGAAGAACTTCTTTTTGTTTATATTGTTCAACTAAATCTCCAGATGCATCGTATTCATCATTTATTCTTGGTAGTTGTTGAATTGAATTTAGTTTACCTTGAAGTTGTTCTTTTTCTATATACAGTGGTTCTAAATCAGCGGGATTTACACCATAGCCATATCGTTGAGCCTTTTCCATATCTGCTATCTGCTGATTAACTATATTCAATCTATCTTCTGTTTGTTGTCTTTGGAAATTTACATAAGCATCTGCATCTTGCAAAGCTTGTTGAATATTAACTGGTCTACCTGTATCAAATGCATAAATTCTATTTCCTTTTACATGGTATTTTCTACCTGATTGACCTTGAATAAATTCTGGTAATTCATTATCTAATCCTGGTTGAGCAATACCTGCTTCAATCTCTTTTTGTAAATTTTCATCCATATCAGATTGATTTTGAATACCAAGTTTTTTAAATGCAGCCTTTGTTAATTTATCAGAAGCTACATATCCTAATCCACCATATAATAGTTTCATAATAGTATTACCTGGTATTAAAGCTCCTGCTCCAACTCTAGCTAAGTTATTAATTGTTTTTGGAATTAATGTATTATCATTTTCTTTATATGCTTGATATAAATCATATACAGATAAACCTAAATTACCAATGTTTGCAAACTTACTGCCAGTAGCTTGAGATTTAATATAATTAGGTGAGTTCTTAATAATATCTCCTAATTGTTTAACAAAGTTAATTACGTTTGGAATTTCAAATTTAGATTTAACTCCTAAGTCTTTAACTAATGTACCAAGTTCATCAGAATTTTCTCTTATTAATTGTTTAAATGAAGCTTCCTCTGCTGATGTCAAAGTCTTATTAGTCATAGCTTTATTTAGAAGTTTTGAAGCTCCTGCACCTAATAATGCATCAACTTCCTCTGATGTTGCAAATAATAAATCATCAATTGAACCTTCTACATAGTTAAACTTATCACCTAATATCTTTCTATATTCATCTTCTAAAACTTTATTAGCACTCTGCTTATTCTTGGTAATACTATCTTTTACCATTTGAGTACCTTTTTGAATTGTCTGTGAAGCTTTAGGATTTTGTTTAACAAGAGTATTTCTAGCATTAACAACTGATTGTTTAAAGTAATTTATAGCTGCATTTAATCCTTTTGATTTAGCAACTGATAATGTTTTATTAGCAATACTCTTAGTCACACTTGAACCTACTCCACCACCAATTGCTAATAGAGCAGCATTTATTAAACTATCTACAGATAAATCAACTATTGCTTTTCTTAGAATATCATCACTTTCTTTACCTGGACCTTTAGAATATGCTAATCCTAATGCATCCATTGTTGGTTTAAGTTGGTCTACTAATCCACCAATCGGAGATTTAATAACTGTCTGATTAATAAATCTTTGTGCAGCTCTGTTACCTTCGCTTAGTCCTTGTTTAACTCTTGCTCTAACATTTTGCGGAACATAAGTTCTATATAATTGTTGTATCATTGTAGCCATTTAGTAATATCTCCTTTATGCTAAGTTATTATCAAAGTTTCCTTGATTTTTGTATTTATTTCCAATCGACCAATTGTTTATTGCTTGACCTGCTTGTGTTGATAAATTATTAAAAGCATTAGATAATCCTGCTGTACCTTGTGAATTACCCATCATCATTTGTGTTATATAATTTTGTTGTTGTTGATTTCGATATTGATTTGAAGCTAAATCAGTTGTTGGAGTAGCCATACTACTTAATAGATTACCACCTGCTGATATAGCACCACCTATCGCTGGATTAATAAATGATACTGCTGTTCCAACAGCTCCTAATCCTTGACCAATTGTATTAGCCCAAGCACTATTAGCTGCATCAACATTTTGAGCAGCAGATGCTCCCATTGATATTGGATTTTGATATGTATTAGATGCATTCATTAAACTTCTTAATTCATTCTCTTGAAGTGAGTTTGCATTCATTACATTTTGATTTAGTACGTTAGCTAAGTAGTTTTGTTGAGAATAAGCATTATCTTTCATTTGTTCATTTAGTTTACTATTACTACCAAATGCAGCTTGACCTCTTAACATATTCGCATTTTCTTGTAAATATTTATCAGATAATAAATCAAGTTGTCTTGTATTTAATTTGTTGGTCCAATAATCAGTTCTATCAGCATAGTTAGTTGTATATTGATTTATTAAACCAAGTGCATTTCTTAGATATTGATTTGCTTCTTTTCCAGTCTGCATAACTTTTTTGTTATATGACTTTTGATTTTTGTTAAAACTCATTTTAATACCTCATTTTGTATACACTGCCTTGTAAATAAAATTAATTAATCTAACTCTATTTGCAAGACAGCGTTAGCTGCCCTGCATAGATTATGCTGTAAGTTTAAAGTAACCTCTAGCACCACATTTTGGATTAGTTACCTTAGCACCGTAAACAATCATACCTCTAAGAATATCTCTGTATTTATCTTTATCTGGTATTACTTCGGCTCTTGATGTAGTGAATGCTTCTGTTACTAAGTTTCTAGTACCAACAATGATTTGTAAGTGTTTGTTAGAAGCATCTGCTAAGTGGTCTAATGCTTCATCTAATACTAATTCAAAACCTCTTACTACTGGAACATGACCATAGAACTCTTTATTTTGGGTCATTTCACCAGCTTCAGTTGCAGCTTCAATAATTAGTTCATAGATAGCACCAGGAACAGCACATACAGGTAGAGCAGATTTTGCTTGTGCTGCTAATACACCTGGTACTTGTTGACCTTCACCATCTAACGGTTCACTTGGACCTGCTAATTCAGATTGGTTTTCTTGTGTTTCTAAATCAACAAATCTATATGTACCATATTCCATAATAGCACCAGTTTTCATTAGTTGTACTCTAAATTTAGTTAAGAATGATAGTACATTATCTTTAGTAATTTGAACTGGAGCAGCAGCAGTACCACCACCAACTACAGGAATATTACCTTCTGCATCAATTGCTGCTTGAACTGCTTTGTTTCTTTGTTGTAGAATAATATCATCACAAGCTAGTCTATAACCTTTTTCAATATCATGTTCTGTTTTTAATTGCATCTCCCAAGGTAGACCAACTGCATATCTAAGTGGAGTATCTAAGTTAAGTGTGATAGTTGATGAATTAGCATCGCCATAACCAGAAGGCATATCCATACCTGCAGTAGATGCTGTACCAACTACCGAGAAATCTGGATTAATTATCTTAACACTATCAGCTCTATCTCCACCAGGATTATGGAAATTATGGTTGACTATACGAGCAGCAAAACCACCTTCTGCGGTTTTTAAAGTGAATAACATTTTCTCTGCCCATCTTTCAGTTGTAAATGCAGTCATTAATTAATTCTCCTATTTAATGTTAGTTTCTACATTCATTAGTTTTATAACTAACTAATTCAAACCAATGTATATAAGCTACTCAATAATACCAATATTATCTGGATTTACAAGTGCAATACCAAATGAACATTCCATTGATATTGTATATCCAAAATTATTTGTGTTTGATGATTGAGTAATTCTCGGTTCAGTAAATGCTAATGCAATAACATCATTTGAACCAGCTATACCAGTAGTACCAATATCAGATATATCAGTTGATATGTTACTAAAGTTTAGTTGCTCTCTAGCATAGCTTCTAATTGTACCATTAACAAATCCAGTCTGTAACTCTTTGAATTTTTCATCAGTAAGAATTAAACTTGGACTAGCAAAATAATACATACTTGGTACATTGACATCATCTATATTTGCATATACGCCAATCATACCATTCTCTGTACCTTCTGATTTAATATACTGTGGAAAAGATAATTGATTTTCATTTGTGATAAATGACACAGGAGCACCATTATCATATCCATAAATACTAAACCTACATCCAGTTCCTTTAGTAATATAATTTGTTATTACATTACCAATAGTATCAGCTAAATCAGTACCAGCTTCTATTTTAGTGATACTACTTTTGTTAGATGTGATATATAAGTTAAGTTCATTATTAACAGCTTTCTTAAACTCAACTAACATATCAGCTTTGATGAGGTTCATTAAGTTTACATCAGTCTTTAAATCTAATTCGTAAGGTACAGAATATCTTTTCTTAACACTCTTGTTAAGATTAATAGTTACAATATTTTCATCAGGAGTAAATTCATTTGTAACTGTTGTTACTCCATCATTTATTGTTGTAATTACTTTTAATGTTCCACCAACTGATACTTCGGTATCGGAAGTAGTAACTGGACCTGGTGTATCATCAGTAATTGTTTGATATTGAACATAATGTTTTTGTGCTGTTGGTTTAATTATATTCAATGATTGTGCTCTTACTCCATTATAATCAGGACAATATATTGGAGTAGCTAGAGCAAGTAATGGACTTCTATCTTCTGGAGCAATAATAGCTCTTGTCAGAAGCTTAGATAGTTTACTTTCTGAAAATGCTGTCATTTTGTGTACCTCTTACTTTGTATTAGTATTATTGTTGTTCGGTATTGTGTTGTTTATTAGACTATCAAATATTGATGAAGTTCCAGAAATATGTAATTTCTCTAATATCCATCTAAATAATTGGATAGCCTGTGGTCCTTGTAGTCCTTGAATAACTGCTCCGAACATTGGCATATTAATCAAGTTAAGAAGTAGATTAGCTTCTTGCTGGTCTTTAGCTAAATCTGCATCAATTAATAAACTTTCATCGAATATATCTGAATAGTTTGCTAATGATATTTTAAGTATCTCTAATATATCAGCTAGAGTTGGTATTATTAACTGCTGCTTTAACTTATTAGATAGTATATTTAAAATACCAGATGCACTATCGGCTAACATCATAGCTTCGCCCATAGTTCTTACAGAACCACCACTTTCTCCCAAAGTATATTCATTAAGTCCAGTTGCTTGTTGAGATAATGTTTGAATACTACTTTGAATAGCTATTAATCCATTTATATCTAACTCACCAGGTAGTAATGTAGATAGAGTTGAATTACCTACAGGACTTAATTTTAAATACTTAGTTCTTTCTGCTTCTTCCCAAGCATCAGCATCTAAATTCCATTGACCAGTTCTAATTGGATTAGTAACTTTATCATTGTAATTGAATACTAGTTTATAAACATCCTTAGATATTTCACTAGCTTTTAATACTGTATAAATTGGAGAGAAGTCTGTATTCTTATCATTAATTGAAACAGCTCTTAAAGATGTTAGTGCTCTATCCTTTTCTGCATATATAACTCTCTTTTGAAATATGATAGCTATGTAGCTATCAAGTACATCATTAACAACTAAGTCACCTACAAACACTCTAACTTCTGCTACATTTTCTGCACTAGCAATAGCTTTATTATATAGAGCAGTTCTATTATAGTCAGATAAGAATGTATATTTATAAGCAAGTTCAGGTGTTACTCTAATTGTAAATAAACCAGAACCAGGTTGCTCAAAGTCATATATTAGTTTTGCAGATTGAACTCTGTTTAATAATATTCCAGGTTCAGGTGTTGACGTTTTTAAATCAACATCTAATAATAAAGCAGCACATCCATAAAAGATAGCATCATTAGCTATTAAATCATTTTGATTTTGTAGAGCTTCCAAGTAAGACTTCATTATCATCTTTGGTCTTTCAGTATCAACTGTATAATCAGATGATGTTAGTCTAAAACTATCTCTTAAACTAGCTAATGATTGATGTAGAAATTTGAAGTATGCGTTGTAAGCATATGTCATATTAACATTAAGTATTGCTCCTGATGCATCATCATTAATTGCTTTCTTTACACACACTCCTTTGTAATATCTACTATACCACTCATGTATATCTCTAGTTCTACGAAAGATTGCATTTTGAACATTAGCTAACTTATCTTCTGAAATCTTTGAACCAGTTCCAATATAGAATGGTAAACCTTCAAATACTTTTACATTTGTCATATTATAATTCCTTTGTGTGTTCATTATAGTACATTAGATAACTAACTGCATCAATAGCGTGTGGAGTATATATTAAATCAGGTTCAATTTCTAGTTCCTGTTTAGTTGGTTCTAATATCTTACCTGAATTTAAAATTATCCTAGTATTCTCAAAAACGTAGTTAGTTTTCTTCATATCATCTAAGTTAAACTTATATTGTTCAGATTTTATTTTAGTTCTAAATATTGCTAATCTTTGAGTTACTCTTGGGTTACTTGGTAATACTCTTAAATCTAATTTTATTCCAAGCTTAGCTGCAACATCATCCATAACAATATAGTCATTATCTAGTCTTTGATTGAAAGCACCTGCACTATCACCATATACTACAATTCTATTACATTTATATTGTTCTTGTAAATAGTTAAATACTTCTAGTGATTGTGACTTTGTATTAGTTCTTAGATTTAAGTGCTCCTTTAAAAATAGAAATTTACCATCATCTTTAATTACACCTGAATACCAACACATTGGAGAATAGTTAAAGTCACAAGTAATAAATACTTCAACTGGTTCATTATCTTTAGGTAAATCATAAGTAGCTAACTTACATTCAAGTGGATTATAGTTAGGTATTAATGCATCATCTAAGGCTGGAGTAATCTTAGAATTAATAAACTTCTCTTTTTCTTCGGCTGTCATATTCTTAGATAATTCATCAATATAACCTTCTGGTAAACTTTTATTTTCATAAGAACTACCTAAATAAGTAATTCCTGATTTCAAACAATAATGATTTGTTGAACCTGGCGGGTTTGTATGAGTTAATAATATTAATGGAGCATCTCCATTTACATATCTTAATCTACCTTGTATTTGTTTTAATACAGAATTGGAAATCTTACTTGCTTCCTCTACATCAATAAAGTTATACTCATAGGTCAATAATTGTTTATAAGAAGCACCATGAGTTATCATTACTGTAGTTCCATTTGAACATAAGTACATTGTTTTTTCTTTGTTAAGCGCTTCAATCTCAATACCAAGTACCTTTAAGAATTTTATCATTTGTGCAAATGTATTATCTTTAACTAGTGGAATAGTTGGACCAACCATGCATACTTTAGAATTAGAATAGGAATAGATATAGCAAGCTGTCATTAATGCACCAAGGAATGTTTTACCAGAACCTAAACCACCAACATAGTTAATGATTTTAATTCTTCTATTCTCTGCATATCTTATTTGATTACATACCTTTATTTGCGTTGGATATAATTTAATATACACGTCTTATACTTTCCTTATTGTTTTTAAAATATACTTGCATACCTGTAAATTGATTAGGAAATTCTGCATATACAAATGCTAACTCACTAAAGTTATCATCATACATTACGATTTCTTCTGTAGGATATATAGGTAACTTTCTAATTACATCAACCTTATATAATCCTGTTAATCCTTGTGCTATACTAATTAATGTAACATCAATGTCTTTAAATATCATTTGAATATGTTTAATTGATGCTTTAGTATGATGTCTTGCTGTAATAACTACTTGTCTAACATCATTACCAAATTCTTGAAACATTTTAGCTCTTTGATACATATTCTCATTAATTTGAATTAGACCAAATCTAATTTCCAAGGAATGTATAAAAGGATATATACTAAAAACCAAATTCTTTAAAAACTTATTCTTTGGAATAAACTTATCTAATTTATCTGCTATTGGACAATAACATGAAGTTTTATCTAAGTCATAAATTACTAACATTAAAATCCTCTTGTTTCTCTAAAGTTAAATCCAGCTTCTGCAAATGCAAGAAATAAATCTAATGGTGTTACTGAATTACTATCAATTCCATTAAACTTATCTGTAATCTTTCTGATAGCTTCATTATTATCAAATATCTTTTCTCTTAATGCATCCAATACTAAACCAGAACAAATATATTCATCTTTAGGTTTATTGTTATCTTTTCTTAAATGACCTTTTAAACAGAACTTAAATATTGAATTATAGGAGTAATGATAATTAGATGCTTTAGCTACATATTTTAATGCTAAGTAAGCATCACAATCATCTGATAAAGTACAACGTTTTACTAGAGATGCTTCACTTCGTTTATCAATATCATCAAGTATTAATATTCTAGTTCCTTTTTCATATACTTTTTCTTTATCATCATCATGTTTATATGTTGAACTTTCAAAAACAATTGAATTATCTAATATAAGAAGAACATGACTTGGAATAAAATCGCCTTTATCTTTATCTCTGTTGATAATGTAACTTACTTTTGATATTGCTTTAGATATTGTTGATGTACCTTGTACAAATGCTACTTCTAGTTTATGAGCCATGTTTGTCTTTCCTTTCTAATATTAGTTGTATCATTCTTATATTGCAAGCTGCATGAGCTACGTGCGATACTCCTGTTTCTTCATCAATCTTTGATATAAACTGATACTTATATAAATGTCTAAATAATGCTGGTACTAATGAATATGGATTTAATTTAAGAAATGACCATGGACTATATTTACCTACACCAAAAGTAAATACATTTAGCATCTCATCAGTATGAACTCTATTTCCTAAATATCTTGGAAACATTTCTTCAACACAATTAATCTCAAATTCACCATCTATACAATACATTACTGATTGAATAGTGTTTATTATTTGTTGTTGTTTAAGTGTATTAAAGCTATCATTATCAGTTAATTCTCTATAGTATTCAGGAATTAATTCACTCAATTGTCTTTGATTTAAGTGCATTACTAAATAACCAAGTGGATTTTTAAATTTACTTTGTTTACCTGGTGTATCTTCAAACATACTAGCTAAATCAAATTTAGGTACTATCTGAAATCTTAATAATACATTTTTTATATATGCATACTGTTCATCAGTAGACATATCTTCAAGTTTATTCCATAAATAGTTTAGTGACATTCTGCCCAGTTCCTTCCTACTTTAATATCTATCTGTAGTTTACAATTTAACTTTAGAAATTCATTTGTTCTATCAACAGCTCTTTGTGCACATTCCTTGTATGCTTCAATACATTCTGGTCTAACTTCTGCCTGAACTTCATCATGAACATTAAGTAATATATTGTAATCTCTTTTAAGTTTTAATCCATATTTATTAAGTTCATCTATAAAGAATACTAATAGTTGTTTCATTACAACAGCACCAGATGATTGTAATAGTAAGTTAAGTAAACTATATTCATTCTTAGCATGTAGTTCTCTTTTATCTAATCCTGTTATAGTTCCTTTAGTTCTAAATTGATTGACTAAACCATTCTGTAAATCTTCAAGTCCTGGTAGAGCTGCTGCAAATTTACTAATTGCTTCATCAACATCTTTAACTGTATAAGTTTTTCCTGTACCTGATGATAGACCTTCTGCTAATTTCTTTTTTCCTGCTCCATATAAATAAGCATACTCAAAAGTTTTAGCTTGCTTTCTTGTTTCAAATCCTAATGTAGTTTGTGTCCAAGTATGTATATCACCGTTCTCAATTACATCAACTGAAAAATGTTTATCATTAATATAATGAGCTAGACACATATACTCTAATCCTTTTGCATCAAATCCAACTTGTTTAAATCCTGGTCTTGCTTCAAAGAAGCTTCTAACTTCATAAGCATATCCACCTTTAATTCCTTTAACTGGACCATTATCATCAGATTTAACAGAAGGCATAGTTGATAAATTTGGATTGCTATGTGAACATCTACCACTTACTGTACCATCAACATATAGCTTACCATGTATTACAGAATTATTATCAAGTAGATTGTAGACACTTGTATCTCCTGAATAAATCATCCTTTTAATTTTAGTAGCTTTTTTCCACAATAGTAAATCTTTTACTTCTGGAAACTTATCTTCTATAGATGCTAATACTTCATCATCTAAACTTGGAGTTGGATTGTCTTTACCTTTTCTTCTTACCAATGGTGGTTCGAAATTATATTTATCCTTTAGGTATCTCATCCAATGATAAGTTGAGTTTAGATTAAATGGTGTTATTACTTCTATAGCTTCTATATCACCAGCCTTTATATTTTTATTCTTATTATCTCTTTTATAAACTTTAAATGTATAGTCTACAAAAGTTGGTAGATGTTTTAATAAATTACTTTCAGCTTCCTTTTCATCTTTCTCTATTTGCTCAACTAACTTTAAGAGTTTATCTTTATTTATATTTGCTCCAGTAATTATTTGTTGTGAAATAATCCAAGCAAACGCATTATCTAATTCAATAACATAAGGTTCTATACCATCAACATTACATCTCCATAATACTAATTCAGTTACTCTAACATCCTGCTGACAATAAGCTCCCATTTCATCAGTATATACATCCCAGACATTAGCCTTTATTTTCTTTCTTTCTTTCCATTCTTCCTCTGTATACTCTTTACCTGTCATTGGATTAAACTTCTCAAATCCTAATCGTTTACCCCAAGCTTCCAGTGAATGTTGATTAGCAGGATATTCTGGAAAACAAATCATTGATAGATTAATAGTATCTAAGACATTGTGTGTAAAGTTCATTGTTGGATATAACTTCTCTAGAACTGGTATATCAAACTGAATAATATTATGACCAATAAGTCTATCAGCATTTTGTAGTATATCTAATCCAACTTTTAAATTGTTATCTTTACTACTAAATAATAAAGGTTCTTTATCAACTCCAATACGTTTTAAAGCTATACAGTGTAGTGTATTAGTATCTTGATAATATCCATTTGTTTCTATATCCATAATGACATCTACCATCCACGAGTTCTCCTTAAGTCATTAATTACTTTTTGTAATTCTTCAATTGTTGCATTACTTTTAAGTAGGTTTGCTCTATTTGATATTACTCTTATGTTTCCTTTAGTATATCCTAGTTCAGGAATAATTCTATCAATAGAAGGACTATCATCAAAGTAACCAGAATGTCCATGATTACAATTTAACTTTATTCCTAATACTGGACAGAACTCTGGAATTTTTATATCATCTACTGTTATATTAAATGGAATATCTTTTGCTTTAGCTCTTGACCTAATTCTTTGAAATATTCCACGTTCAAGTCTATTAGCTCTTAGCCAAGCTCGTTTTATTCTGAATTCTTCTAAATGTTTTTGATAATGTTTCTTTCGTCTGAAAGCATTTCCGCACTTTTCAGAACAATACTTTTGTCTGTAATCAGTATCCGATGTTATAAAATCTTTTCCACAATTTAAACAATGTTTTATTACATCCATTGACATTTAAGTTTAGTTACTACCTTATCTTTAAATATTATTACCTTTAGTAATTCTGCTGACTTATCTTTATTATATCCAAAGTATTCATTTATATTCCATCTAGAATTTTCATCTAAGTCTGATACTCTAAATACTTTTAATCCACCTGTTAGAAATAGTAATGTATTTCTTTCCTCTGGTGTTAGCTTTTGTTCAAGTTCATATATTTTCATATTAACATCCAAATGTTTTATCTTGACACTTCTGACATAGTCCTGATATTGTATATTCCTTTTCACTTAGTTTATCTCTAAACTTCATATTAGTTGTATCACATCCACAAAAAGGACATAACTTTCTATCTTTTCTTGATTGACATCTATCTAAGAAATGTAGTATACTATTAATATCATCCATTATTTATCCTCCTTTATATCATATAAATTTTACTAAGTTGCTCTAGAATATCTAATATTGGAGCTGCTATTTCATCTTCCCAAATCGGATATTCTTTATGTTCAAAGTAATGATTTAATAATTTTCGTTTGTATACTACTATATGTATTAAAGCTTCCAGTGCATTAACAGTTGGTATTGCAGAATTATATTCTAGTTTATGATGTAACTTAAATCTATGGATTACTCTAATTCCATACTCTAACTCAATTGGTTTTCCTTTATGAACTAGTAGTAAAGCTACAAATGCAACAAATTCTGGAACAGATAATCTCTGTACTATAGGTAATCTTCTTAACCTATTTAATATTAATAATTTAGTTATAGTTGTTTTTTGCTTCTTGTGTGTTGACATTGGACCACTCATTATACAAATCTGTAAACTCTGTTGTTATGTTATTTCTAAACTTTGTTATCTTATTTATATCACGTTCAGTATTCAGATAATGTTGTAATCTATTTTCAAATCTTTGTAATACTTCTTTAGGTACAACTAACTGGCAAGCCTGATATAATTCAAGTGGTACTCTTAATATACCAATGTGTTTATATTTTACTGGTTCTGCTAATCTTAAAGCTTTCTCATAACCTTCAATAAATTTATCTGGTTCTTCACATCCTGCTTTCATAAGATATAAGTTTAATTCAAATCTATAATCATCTATCGTTTTCTTCATTATTAAATAACTCATAATTAACTGCTGATGAAATAATTACTGCCCATATTACTACTGTAATTATAATTAGTATTTCCATTATTTCACCTCACTAAATCTTAAATCTTGATTTATTTTATACACACGCTTAGCATCAACAATACAGTCTTTGTTTTTTGTATTTGATATTTGAACTAATCCAGTATCTTGGTCACGTAATAATTGAACTACATAATCAGAACTTTCAAATATAGCATTACTTCCTTTTGGTAATAATACTATATCTTCATTTACTTTTCCTTTTTCATTAAATTGTGCTTTTGATACTTGACTACAAATAACTCCTGTCTTATCTAATCCTGTTAATGTAAATGCTTTTATTGCTCCACATATTGTTGTTAGTCTACTATACTCATCAGTTGAAGATTTCCAAGGTGTATTCTGAATATAATCTAAACATATTAAATCATATTTACTTGGTAACTCTGTATCTGAAAATAGTTCTTCTAAGTTCTCTCTAAATACATTCTTGTAATCAACACATTCATCAAGTTGATTAATAAGTTTTTCTAATATATCTTGAACTAATGGAGAATTAAGTTGCTTGATTACAGTTTCATCATCACCTTTAATTGCAAGTTCATGTTTAAGTATTCTAATTGTATATTGATATATTGACATTTCAGAAGAAAGTAGTAATATCTTTTTTCCTTCCTTCATAGCTTTTAACATAACATGCATTGTCATTAAACTTTTACCTGCACCTGGTGAACCTAGTAACAAATTTAGTCTACCTAATTGAAAGTTAAATCCATATACCTGCATTAGATGAATAGTTTGCTCGCCTGATTTAATTTTTTCTATTGCTTTTTTGAATTGATTTTTCATATGTGTAAACTATATCTCCATTAGACTTTATTGTAATTGGTTGAAAACCACATTTTATTAATAGCTTTTGGTATACATCACAGTTAAACTTACTACAAGGACAAACAGTATATAATACATCTGCTGGTACAAACTCATCATTTATTAAGTCAATAACAAATTTTAATAATCTAGCTCCATTACCTAAGCATCTAAACTCTTTTCTTACCAATAGTAAATTTATTTTTAGAAATCTATTCTTATGTGATAATACTATTAAACCAACTGTTGGTGGTTCATGATTATATGATAATGTTATTAAGCATCTATTTAATTTTGTTAGCTTTCTAATATAGTTTTTATCTGGATAATCCTCAAATATAGTTTGATTTAAGTTCATTCTAAATCTTGTTGATGTTGCATTTAATGTATACTTCATCTTAATTCTCCGATATTATCATATTAGCTACAGTAAGAAAACAATTTAATGCATCCTCTGTTGATACAGAATAATACTTGTCAACTTCTTCTGGAGTTATATTATCAACACTTGGTACTACAATGTCACCAGTAATAGGTAGTTCAATTTTATATTTATATAGCTCTGATATTTCAAGTATCTTTTCCTCTGATAAATTAGGTATAGGATTATTAATTCTTATTGTTCTACTTCGGGTATCTAGTTCTATATCTAAATACTCTCCATTACTAATTCTTAGTGTTACTTGCATATTAACTCCTATTAACTCAAAGCTATTAATCTATCTAGATAACCTGGTCTGTAGAATTTCTTTATATGGTAATCATCTTTCTTAGCAAACCAATCAGTTCGTTCAAATACATTTTGAACTATATCTTTATCTTTTGTGTCGTAATAGTAACATATCTTTCTTACAAGTCCTAAATCATTAGCACTATTATCTACATCTTCTGGTTCAGCATTAAGTAATTCATATAATCTTTTATCTGATTTGCTAAATACACTAATATCAGTTTCAGGAGCTACAAAAGTATAATTCTTTTTCTTATGAGCCTTTTCAATTTTCTGTTTTTCTCGCTCATATTGTTCTGCTTTTAATCTTTCTTGCTCATCACTAAGTTCAATTAGCTTATCAAATATTGCTACATTACATTCCTTTAATTCAACATCTACAATCTTAGATATATCAGGACTTACAATATGTCTAACTCTAGTCCAAACTTCTAGTTGTTGACCTGTAAAATCCATAAATCTTGTTTCATATTCTTGGTCTGTTTTCTTTATTATAAATAGATGTGCACCTTCTTTAGATTGTGATAATTCAACTAGTTGAGGAGTATCTATTAATGATTTCATCCACTTATAGACTGGATGAGAGAAATCACAATGGTCACAATCAATACAATATATCGAGTAACCAGTATCACCAATAGGACCTAATTTGATTGAAATAGTATATCCATTCTTTAAAGCATTTTTAAATTGTTGATAAGGTACTCTTACTGCATTATCAATTGTAGAGTATTGACCTTTTGAATTAACTGGTCTTTTATCTTTAGAGAGTATAAACAATTCAGTACAATGTTTTAGTTTCATAAGATTTCCTTATTATATCTTTTTTAATCTCATCAATATCTACTGCATTTTTAATAAATAAAATGTAATGTAAATCAGCTAATGATTGTTGAAGTAAATCTAATTCATCTTTATTAGTGTTATGGTAATTTACCTTTTCTTGCATAAGCTTCGGTCCTAAATTGATTAATATTATTTATTAACTTAAATATCTTTCTTAGAAACTCAACTTTAGTATGGTCATTAATTGTATTCTTTGGATGTAAACAATCAAACTCTAGTACCTTAGCTAGTTCTTTAAGTGGAACATTGTATTTAGTAAGCATCCTTAATAATACTAGATTGCTTGCAAAGTAAAAGGTTAATCCATATTCTTTATATACACCTTTAACAAATTCATAAACCTGATAAAGTGTTCTTAGATTTTTTCCTTCTAACATTTTTTCTGCTGTAGCAACTCCAACTTTAGGTACTCCAGGAATATTATCAATCCTATCACCTAATAGAAATTGTTTAGCTAACTCATGCATACTGCTTTCAACAGTTGTTTCAAATACTTTTATTCCATTTTTCTTTTTTGATTTAATTGTTAGTTTAGGTATTTGTAGAAAGTCTTTATCACAAGATATAATCATAACCTTGTTTCTACTGTCCTCAACTAAATTACTAGCTATGATACTAATTAAATCATCACATTCAAATACCATACTTGCTACAATATTAACTCTGAATGCTTGTAATATTTTTAAACATTCATTCTTAAATTCAATCCAATTCTTAGCATATGCATTTATTCTTTGCGCTTTATAGTATGGAAATAAAACAGTTCTAAAACCTCTGTTAAGACTAATGCAGAAATAGAACTTAGGTTCTAACCTATTAAACTCTTTGAAGTATCTTCGAGCTTCTCTTATTTCTCTGTCTTTAATCTTTAACATAGTTTGAACTGCTATATGTGGTGGAAGTTTAGTAGCAAACATAGCTCTTAATAATATATCACCATCGTATAAAATATGTATCATTTTATTTCTTTCCTTTTTTACCACGACATCCCATGTTATCACCACCTCTCTATTTAGATTTACTTTTCTTTTTAGGTTTATTATCTTCTGGTAAACCTACCAAACTTATATTGAATATTTTTGTTGTTGGCATTAAAGAAATCTTAATCCAATCAGTATAACTAATAGGATAACGTAATGTCTTTGTATATAAATACCACCAATTCTCTGAATTTATCTGTTGAGTTCTAACTGGTAAATCAGTTGTATCTGCTGGTACATCTCCTGAACTTTCAACTGAAACATCATCTCCATCAACAAGAGCAATCTTACCTTCAAATAATATTTCAGTATCTCTCATAGTAGAACCACCAACATCAGGCTCTAAATCTGAACCAATGTATATAAAACTATCAAAGTTTATAATACCATTAGCTACATCAATTGGATTATATTCACCACTATCATCGACTGATAAATAACGATATAACGTTTTATCTTTAATTAAGAATGCTCCATAATCACCAGCAATTATTTCACTTTCAGTATGACATCCACTCAATACTTTATTATCTAAAATATGAAATAACATTGAAGCTCTTTGAGTAGACTTAACTACTAATGTATTTAATTCCTGAACAAATATTACATCCTCTCTTAAATACTGCGTTGTCATTTCTTCATAAGCACTAAGTTGATTAAATTTAAAATATGTTCTAATCTTAATTAACCAGGTATTTAAACTTACATACGCAGATAGTAGTGTTAATGCTTCTTTATCAACAATACCAAGTGTAAATTTATCAACTGCTCCTACTCCTAATATTGGTAAGCTATGTTGATACTCTTGTAGTATTGAAAAATCTTCTGCTGATACCCAATAGATTGATGATGTATTATAATTTACTAAGAAGAAATAAGATGATGTTGGTTTACCTGCAAAGTAGCAACCTGTTAGTCTACTATCCTCACTCCAAATAACTGTTTGAGTTTCAGTATTAATAGACGACCAATCATATGGAGTAGAACCAATTATCTGTAGTCTAGTAGATAAGTATAAAGTATTACCTGCAACAAATATATCTCTAATATAATTTGTATCTAAACTAAGATTAACCGTAGTCCATCCTAATAATATTACATCAAATGTTTCACCAAATGAATTTGGTAGTACAGTATCATATGTGATAGTATATAGTGTATTATTAATAAAACATCTAAATTCACCTAATGGAACAATCCATTGTTCAATATTAGCAATATATATTTCAAGTTGTTTAGAACTATTAATTCTACCTGTATATTTAATTTCTGATTTCAAACTTGAATTTGAATTTATATATTGATACTCTGTTTCTGTTTCATTAAATCCAACTATACCTTGAAAACCACCACGATAATTCTCTTTAGTTGCATCTAGTTCAGTAACAAGAAAACCTAAAGTTGTTCTGTAAGCTACCTTATTATTAATTATATAGATAAACTCTGTAACTGGTTTAATAGATGTAACTTCTACTTCATAACCGTTAATATCAAATACAAACTCATTTGCAATATTGTATGTTGATACATAACCTTGTCCATCTATATAATAGTTTTGTCCATGTATTATTGGAATACTATCAGCAACAGCTTCTGGATTTAATCTTGTTACATTACTAAATTGCATTCTAATCTCCTATAGTGGTTGGTCTAATGCCTTGGCATATGTTTCATAATCTAATTTATAATCATTATAAAATTTTTCATCATTCATTGTAGATGTGCCTGGTACTGATTGACCTTCAAATTTTATTTCATCATTTATAGTTTGTGTCATTGGACCTAATTCTATAGTTCCAGTTGTTTCATTATCTTTCTTACCTATTGTACATATAAATTGTGCATCATAGATAATTCCTTCTCGCTCCCATAATTCAGTCCAATCCACTTCATTATCAACTCTATAATAGAGTTTAACAATTGAGTTTAAACTATTACTATCTCTTTGTGTATTATCAAGTGTAAATCTAAATTGAATTGTATTATATTCTTTTACAACTTCATAACCAGATGCTGTAGAATTACCATTATAAAAGACATATCCAACTTCAAATAAATCGTGATTAAAAGATCTTATCCCAAATCCAAATCTTTTACTGTAGTCTGTAATATCTGATAATACATCGAACATTTTACCAGATGAAGAGTTATCACTAAATCCTTTGAATATAGGTGTTAATATTTCAATTGAACCGAGTGAATATAATGATACTATATCTGCTGTTGCATAGTTATTATTACTTGTATTAGATAATGTACCACTATTAGATACTACTGCTGCTCCAATAATATTAAATAAATTTCTATTAAATACTTCTTTATTCTTTTCAGTAACATTACATAGATATTGTGGAGCTTCATCACTTGGTAATTGAATATATGAATTTGTTAAATCAATTGTTCCTCTGAAATAATAAGCAGTTCCATTATTCGGAGTACCATAAACTAATCCATAATTACCTGTGTCATTATAACTAAATGCTATAGATAAAGTAGTTACTACTGGACCTGTTTGTAATTCACCATCATTGATTGAATATTTAGTATTAGACTTTTGGTCTGATGTAATATCAAATTCAATATAATACTTAGTGTTTGGTTCAGCAGTACAAATAGTAGAGTTTGTATTACCATTAAGTCTAATTTGACCACTCTCAATATGTAAACTAATCCATTGATTTGCAGTATTAATATTTTGATATGTACTAACATCATCAGCAGTTGTAAATGTTATCGCAAATTTCACACCTGCTTGTCTAAAATTCAATGTACTTTGTAGTATCTTAAATCCAGTATTACCACCAAATGTTGATGCTACTCCATCAGTAATATTAATATTACCAAACTCTGTTATAAAGTCTGCTATTGTATACACCTTTATGAGCTTTGGAACAGATATAGAGTTTAATGTTATATAGTCTGCAAGCTTAGAACAATTAACTCCATATAAATTATCTAATTCCTTAAACCAAAGTCTATTACTATAGTATGGTTTCTGTTGAGCTAATACAACTCTAGTAGCTAATCCTTGACTATCATTATCTGGTATACTACTTGATGCTGGAATAAAATCTACATTATTATCAGATGAACCAGTTCTTCTATTTTTAAATACTAGCTCATGATAGATTGCTCTACCTTGCCAATTATAACCTAAGTTAATATTATCATTACCAACTTTTTTATCTGGCTGCCATATTTGTTGTGGACTTTCTAATAAACCTCTAGTATAGTTACATCCTGGCATAAATATTCTACAACATTCAGCTCCAGGATTTAATCCAACTTGTGATTGAGTATAATCAGTATCTCTATAATATGCTCCATAGTAAGGTGGAGTATTATAATTAACTGCGTTTATTGTATCATATCTCGGATTATAAGGAATTGTAGCTGTAAAATTAGATGTATAATCATTACCTAAATAATAAGTTACTATACCAGGTACTTGTCTATTAAATGTAATTAAGTTATTAGCAATACTATCTTGTGTTGTTGTATTCCAAAAGAAGATATTTGCTACTTGACTTTCAGTAACTAGTGCATCAGCAATATTAGATGAGTAACTATAGTTAATACCTTTTTTAATTCTTTCATCTCTGGTAATAACTTCATTTTGTTTTACATCTAATTGTAACATATTATGATTATTATATGTATCTATATTCTGTACTATCTCATGTGTGTCTGTTTCAAATCCAACTGGGTTTGATGATTGATAGTAGTTCATATATGTTTCATTTAGATTTATTTGATAACCGTTAATTCCTGCACTAGATGATGAAGTCTGTTGATAATATCCTATAATGAATTGATATAATATTGAACATCCACTTTGTCGATAATTAAAGTAAATGCGATTATCTGTTACAGTTCTAGTGTCTGTGCCATTTAAAGTAACTGTTAAAGTCATATCACCAAAGTAGATACTATCCTGTGATGAGTTCTTAATCTTTAATCTAAAATCAAGAATATCTCCTGATACAAAATCTCTACCAAAGGAAGCTGATTGACTACCAAGTCTAACCACTCCATTATGAAAGGTTAATCTAACTAATGGACTATATGTTAAATAACCATAGTTTAATGTATTTTGTGTTGGAAACATACTAAATACTGGATAAGTATTTGAGGATGAGAAGTTATCTGTAAATATAACTTGTGATACTAACTCTAAGTAATCATCATCACTACTAAAATCTACAACTGGATAAATACTACTTCCTGATGTCTTATCAACAAAGTTAATTTTAGAAGCATCAATATAAACTCTTGGAGTTGGGTTTAAATCTACAGAAGGATTATACTTACTAAGTAAACCATCCTCACTAATTGGTACATCACCTAATGTACTGTAATCAACCTTTTGTACTCCTGGATTATATGATAATAAATTAAATGATGATTTCCAAGCTGGAGCTGTAGATGCAAATACTCTAAGTGCTACATCATTATCTAGTGTTCTATTTAATTTTTCTTCAAGTGTTGCACCAAATAAAAGTTTTAATACTGGTCTTAAACTAAATATATCAGCATACTTATGTTCATTTAATATCTGTGTTTCGTCAATCTCTTGACCAACTAAACTTTCTTCGTAAGCATTTACTTTATCAACTAATAAGTTTGCTCTTTGCTGTAGTTCTAAATAATTCATTTAATTATACTTTCCTTTAAGATTATATTATCTGTAACTTTAGATGATGTTTCAGTATATATGTACTTGCAATATAATACTTCATATTTTTTATTATATGTATTTTCACATACAAATTCTACAATGTCTGACTGATAGTATCTTATTCCTAATAAAATACCAATAGTTATCATCAAAAATGTAAATAGTAGAAAAGCTAAGAATGCACAAAAATCATTCATTATATACACTCCTTTAGTTTGAGTTAGCCCATACCTGTTCTTCTAATTTTGATATATCTCCAAGTGAATTAATATCTACATTCTCTGCAATTAGAATTGATTTGCAATAACTTTTCCCACATTTAGTAGTTGATATTTCAATATCAAATCTAGCAGTACCACAACCACCAGTCCAAGGAATACCTTCGCTTTCATATTGTTTCTTTAAGTCGTATATATTTAAGTATAGATTAATTCCTTCCTCTGGTTCCACCTTTTTATTATAAATAGTTCCTGATATTGTTGCCTTCAAAAGGCCACAATAGCCTGATGCGTTAAAGGTTGGGTTTGGTTCATGTGTTGAAGAACCACATGTAGCACCAGTTGACCAAGTGAAAACTATAGGCTCATTAACTGATGATGAGAATTGTACAGAACTTCCGTCGATTAACTTACCTGTCCAATATTCAAATTGAGCATCGTTAACATCTTTAACTTTAAGGTTTGGAACCCATTGGCCATCTACAAGTCTACCGTTGTTTGGACCACTAGCAAAGCGTATATAATAACAACATGCGTTTAAAGTTCCTGTGACCTTATAGCTCTCAATATCAGGTATCTCTGGCGCGTTGTCACTAACTTGTGGCGCATTTGGATTAAAATACGATTGGTTTGTTTGGAAACAATAATCTACTTCTTGAGTACATGTTGTACCTAAGTCACTATCTTGATAAGTTATAGTACCAGTAACACATCCACCATTTGAACCATTATCAGCAGAAGGATTATCTCCATTACCATAATCATTACCAGAACCATTACCATTTGGAGTAAATAATAATTCATAAATCCATCCATCACCAACTACTCTACCATTAAACGTTGTTGTAGTTAAAGGTATATTATTTGTGTTATCAACAAATGTAAATGCTACATCCTTTGACATTGTTTCTTCATAGCTCTGCATATCTGGATTAACTGGAGTTACTGGCATCTGATATGAAGTATAAGTTGAACGCAAGTTATTTGTTGGAATAATAATAGCATCATGTGATATACAACCGAGTGCACTTGGTGACCAATGTTGGCAATAACTATCATTATCAGTATGTGTTGAACCTTTATCTCTATGAATTATTCCACGTTGGAAGAATGAGAATGTATAGTTACCAATTGTATCAGCATTTAAGGATGTATAAAAAGATAAGTTATTATGTATTAAGTTATGTCTTAACCAAGAACCTGCTAAACTATCTGTAACTGGTTGTACTAAATTAGATAACCATAAACCTGGTTTACTAGTTTCAAATTGTTCTTCACCAACATCAATAGATTTAGTTAATTTTGTAAATAAA
>UMFO01020908.1_pt1 | contig 26752 bp, 18 predicted proteins | sample 1965051 | NCBI WGS metagenome assembly UMFO01 (sample SAMEA4836050, study PRJEB28245) | human gut metagenome | biome: gut microbiome; material: fecal sample | place: Denmark | collected 2008
ATAAATAAAGTTAAACTAAAATGCTGCGGAATTTAGGTTCTCCTATTGCTATTCCTGAGAGTGTGACTTTAGGCAAAGCTTATGATGTATATGTGATAGCAAACGATCCGAGCAAAAGCATTCTTAGTTCAAGCGACAAAGTTACGTCTAAAGTCATTGAGGGTATCTCAATGAGTGGCATGAAAAATACATACGCCCAGGATAACCATTTTGTAATGTTCAATGAATGCAACGACAAGGATAAAATAGGTGGGGTAAGTATCACAATTACCGATAAAAATACGTATGATAATCCGGCAAGATGTGCTGAGCCGATAAAATTAGACCGCTTGGCTGTAAAGATTCGGTCGCAAGTGAAAAAAGAGAATGAAAAAGAAAGCATTAATATAGATGGCATTAATGGAGAGGAAGGAGAACTAAATGTTGTAGAAAATGTAACATTAAAAGGTTTCAAATTGCTGAATGGGGCAACAAAAACAAACCTGCAACAAAAATGGACTGCTGCAACAACAGGTACGTATCCTTGGGTAAATACATTGATTACTCCGGTTTTAAGTCCAGGCAGTTCCACGAATGCGGAGAGTGTCGTAGGATATTATAATCATCTTTCAGATTTTAGAACAATTACCAAAGACAATTCGTATACGGTTGTAAAAGATACATGCGCCAGCGTTGACGCTTACAATGATTCAAATCCGACAGCCGATATCTATTGCATGGAAAACAATCCTACTTGGGATGGGAGTAAAATCGTAGCTGCTTTAAATGGTAACACGACTGGTTTGGTTTATCAATGGGGAGTGACAATTAAAGACAAAGAAGGACAAGCAGGTACTTCCGAAAGTGATGAATTAGCAGGAGAGAATTGCTTTTATTCTTATGATGGAAAATATTATGCCACACTGGATGCACTTATTGCAGATTATCCAGGTGTTTTAGACAAAGCAACGGGAACTTCCGCCGATGAGAAGAAGAAAGCAATCAAGGATGAACTGTCTAAGGCATACAAGAAAACAGCAGGAGAAGAAAGAGAAACTGCCATTTCAGATTTCCGTATAAAATATAATATCAAAGTGTATACAGAAGGTATTATGTATTACACCTATTTCATTAAAGACCAAAATTATAAGCAAGGTGAATCAACTAAAGAAGAGCATTATTATTCGGTTATGCGTAATACGGTTTATGATTTGACTGTAACAGCTTTGCACCGCATCGGCACAGACATTCCCGGCGGATGGAATCCGGATAAAGACCCGGAAGACCCTGTAGACCCGACCAATGTTTATATGGTAGTAGAAGCGCAGGCTAATCCGTGGGTAGTAAGCAGCGAAGACATTACGTTGCAATGATGGACTGTAAAAGACGATTTAAAGTAAACAAAAATTTCTAATAACAACGAAGGCAATGAAAACAAGAAATCGTGTCTCCTGCTTTATGCCGTGGCTGTACGGCATTTTGACGGTGTGCGTACTTCAGGCTTGCATCAAGGAAGACCGGAGCGATTGTGGGCTGAACGTGCAATTCCGTTATACATACAACATACTGGATGCGGATGCATTTACTCAAGAAGCTGATGAAGTGAAGCTATGGGTATTCGATGCTGACAACCGGCTGGTGGCTCAATACGAAGAAGAAGGCATACGGGAAATAGACAATTTTCAACTGCACATCCCTTACTTGCCAGCAGGTGAATATTCTTTCGTGGCATGGGCAAGAAGCACAGACAAACAAGGAGAATACGCCGATTTTGAATTGCCTGAACTGAACAACGGCGCTCTTATGGAGGAGCTGACAGCCCGGCTCCCTCGTGAGAACGACGGCACGCACCGTGATCGGTTGAACAGCTTATTGAACGGGACACTGAAAGCAAGCGTTACGGGCAGGTTGCAGACGGTAACGGTTGATATGATGAAGTGTACGCATACCTTGCGCATCATCTTGATGCCCATGCAAGGAGACAAGGTGATGTCTGCCGAGGATTACCATTTCCGCATCGAAGACAAAACCGGCTGGTTGGCATACGATGCCTCTCCGTATCGGGAAGACAAAGTGGCTTATCATCCTTATTATCAAGAAGCCACCAGTGATCCTTCTGCAACCAATGGTGAAACAATAAGCAGCGCTTTGGTGGCGGAATTGAATACGTCACGTCTGATGACCGATGCGGAACCGCGTTTGATTATCAGCGATGCGGAAACAGGGGAAGAAGTGATGAACCTTAATCTGACGTGGTTTCTCTCTCTGCAGGCAATCGGCGAACACCGTGCCGAATGGAGTGACCAAGAGTACTTAGACAGGCAAGACGAATATGCCTTGACCTTTTTTATAGATGTAGACAACAATACGTGGATGAAAAGCCACATCGTAGTGAACGGCTGGGTCGTTTCGTTGGAAGAAATAGAATTGTGATATGAAAAAAGGTGTCAGTATGAAATATGTCGGATGTGTGCTGATTGGGGCAATGGCAATACTATGCAGTTGCAGGGATGAATTACGTCCCGACCTTTCGCCTGCCCAAGAAGGTAAGACAAATATCATTGTCAACCTGACGGTAGAGCGGTCGGGTAGCAAGTCACCGGCTTCACGCAGTCCGCTTGATCCCAATGGAGACGAATATACATTGGGCTTTACTGATGCCGAAAACCAAATCAATTCGCTTACATTGATTATGATGCGGATAGATGCATCCGGTAATGAAGTTTTCGAAGCATCGAAGACTATCCAAAGCCCTAAAGATACCGACAATGACGGTGATTACGATGTGAAGTTTCAGTTGGAAACGAACGATAGGGGAGTCAAGCATTTCTATTTAGGTGCTAATCTCAGCGAAAAGCATCTTGCGTCATTCCGTACACAAGATAAAGTGTTCGATGCCGGAGAAGAAGAAGAAGAAAGCGGACATAACATTGTCGGTGCGTTGATGGATGTAAAGCATTCGCAAGGTGATGAGTTAGATGGTAACATCGGTGAAGGAAGCAATATAGTAATGACTGCACCTATATTGGTAGAAAACAGACAGGACATAACGATACCTTCCGGAAGTACAGAAGAAACCATTACGATTGACACCCCGGTAAAGCTGACTCGTACCGTAGCGAAAGTGTTGCTAACCTGCGTGCCTAAATCTGATGCAGAAACAGATTATGTGAAAGTTATTGATGCAAAAGATGCGGAAACAAATCCTAAGGGAGATGGAGAAAATACCGGCTGGATAAAATTTACCGATGTCAACTACATGCTGAATGTACTTAACCGGAAAACCTACCTCAATTATCGGATAGAGGATGATAATCTGATAGACCCTAATTATGCGATGAGCGGATTGGTTTCACAAAGAGAAGAAGGAGGAGGGTATGGCATTACGAATTTGGACGAATACCAGCGGGAATTTCTCTACTATGACACACAAGCCATGGTAGAAATGCTGAATAAAGACGTGCAAGCCCGTGAAGAGAAAACACCCGAAGCATGCACCAGCAGAATCGCTATTAAATATGATGAGAACAGAATAGGGGAAACAAACGCAACAAGTCACCATTATACCGAAGGACTGTATTGCACCGAAAACACGGTTTACAAAGACATGACATTCGCCAATGAAGCTGATTTCCAATCTGCCATCCGCTATGTAACCACCCGGGTAATGGTGGGAGCGAAATATACACCCAAAGTAATATGGAACGGAGGCGAAGAACCGATAACAAATGAAACGGAAGAAGATGCACAAATGATATTACAGGAAGTGAGGGACGACAAAAACCCGTTAGAACCGGTCACCTATTTGGCAGGGACTTTCTGGAGGGATAGCGAAGGCAACTATTATTCGTTGGCTGGTATGAAAAAGAAATTGGAAGAAGCTGCCGATACAGACTTCAGCCGGTACGATGGAGGCTGGGGATATTACTATACGTATATAGACGGAGACGCTAACGGAGAAGGAACGATTGATTATGCAAACCAAACCCGTTGGGGTATCAAGCGCAACCACTACTATATATTAAAGGTCGACAAAATCATCGCTCCCGGCTCGCCTTTTCCGGGTAATGAGACCATGCGCATTCACTCTGAACTGGTGGACTGGGTAGACAAAGGCGGTTCGGAGGTAGAGATAAAAGTACCACAACAATCAGAAACGGCACAACCATGAGAATGAACAGACTTTACATAGGAACAGGGATGTTGGGCATGTTGTTCTTTGCGGCATGTTCGCAAAACGATGTGCCTGGCAATGAAATATCCGGCAGTGCGGAAATGCGTATCTATACAGATGTGGCACGCGCAGACGGAGAAGAGACCGATGCTGGAAGTACAGCCGATAATCCGGTCTTTCTCTTTTGGGACTTTGGAGACGTGTTGGGAAATGTAGCGAACCCCACTCCGCTTTATGTGAAACAACCCGAAAAACACATTGATACCTACAAGCGTCCCAATGAACCTTATAATACCGGTGAACTGTATCCCGATGGCAACCGGCGTGTGATGGCTACAGGATATGCGCCTGCTACGCTGACTCCGGAAAAGAGAACGGACAATTACGAACGCCTGACTATACCAAAAGACGGTTTATGTAAGACAGATGTGCTGACTTCCATCACACCGGTAGTGGCTTCGGCTGCCCTGCCTTTTGATAGAGAGAACGGAGAGACTTTGCAATTTATGCATGCGCAGTCGCGAGTGTATTTCTATGCGAAACTGGCAGAAAATGCGGAAGAATATCTGAAGAATGTACGCATTACACTTCCTCCCAACGTAGTGGCAACACAAGTGGAATGGAAGCGGGATAAAAGCCTTTACGTTCCGATAGCATCCGGACAGGAAAGTTATGAACTCGCTCAACAACCCAACGATAACAACGATTACTACATGCTGACCCGTGAAAATCCATTGGAAATCGGCTGGGCATACATCATACCTGAACTGACCAGTCTGCCTGTAAGTGTTACGGTGGCAAGAGCGGAGACTTCGGATGCATCTGGCGATGAATGGAAAGATGTCACTATGGAGGCTACGCTTTACTTCGATATCAAAAGAGACGGGCAGGCAGAGGTAGACCAAGGGAAAAGCGCCAATAAACTCTATGCCAACGAGTCATACACCTTCACCCTCGTCTTCAGCGAAGAAGGCATCGAACTGATAGGAAACGAATGCCCATGGGAAGAAGGTGGTTATCTGGTAATTCCCATTTATCCTTTAACTGATTGAAAGAAGGAGGAACGATACATGATACTGAAACAATTGAAATACGGAGCAGGCATATTAGCCCTACTGGGTATCACAGCCTGTACGCACGAGGACGCAATTTCCGTCACTCCGTCAGAAGAGCAGGAAACCATACTTTCTGCCCGAAAAAGCCACATCATTACCCGTGCAGGTGATGAAGTGAAGCAGTTTGAAGAAGGTACAAAATATTTGCTTTACGCTAACAGAGGAAACGAATGGCCCTTATATAATAGGGAAGGGATAGAGCAAGCCAACAATACAATCGGTTACGGATCACCTCTTGTCTATGACGATACTCCAATTAGTATTTACGGGGTGACGTATGGCACAGCAGCCAGCAGCCCAAGCCCAGCGCACGAAAATACCCCGCTTGACAATCCAATGATTAAAGAAGAAGTAATAGATAACAGCCTGCCCGACCTGATGTATTCCAATAATCTGACCAACCAAACTCTTGCCTCAAACGGCTATCGGCTGGAAATGGACTTCAAGCATGCCATGAGCAAAGTGAAATTCATGATTGTAAAACAGGATGAATCGGAAGATACAGATAAGAAATTGGAGGGCGTAACGCTAAAAGACATAACGGTCAAGAGAACACACCGAAGCGGTACATTCGATATTGTAAACGGAAAATGGAACTATGGCGATTCAGATGAATTGGTTAAACGGAATTATTTCAGTGGCGAACAAGACATTACAACAACCAGCACAAAAGTGTCAGGTGAACTGTTGCTTTTCCCCAATGCCGATAACGAAGAAGTTTCTATATCTGTTACCTTAGGAAATCTGGAGGGAGGAGATAAAGAGGTAGAGTACAAATTAAAAAAAGTCGATGAAGAAGGCAATGACGTCGGCGTATTCCAATTTGAAATGAATCATCAATATACCTTGCTCATTACCGTGCTGAAAGACGAAGTACGTACCATTGCCATCGCTCCGCAAGTGTATGACTGGATTGACGAGAACAGAGATGACAACTACTTGGGACAACCCGTTACCTTTGCCAACCTGATGTGGATGGACCGGAACTTGGGGGCAAAGAGTGCCGATTGCGAGAACGACTGGGAGGCGTGCCGGGGGTATTATTACCAGTATGCGAGGAATATACCTTATATATTAGATATGTCTCAATACGATCTTGCAATTAAAGGTTCATCTAAATATGAATTTCTCTATACTTATAATCAATATGGGGAAAAAGTGTATGGGGGATTGCAAGCAGGTTCTACGAAAACGTTAGATGATGGTTCAACAATAGCTGTTAGAACTCGGCAAAATATTGCTGTAAATCCTGGTGATGAAGGAATTTATGAATTTATTTATGACGATGGAAGTGGAGTGTGGATGTATGGTGAAACGGGAACAAATGAGGATCAATTTATAAATGATTATTGGACACAAAGTTTAGAAAACCATCCTTGTCCGAAAGGATGGAGGTTACCTACAAAAGAAGACTTTGCCACGTTCCTTCCTGATTATACTTTTACTACAAATCCTTGGTATAAAGGTTTTAATCATCCTGATCCGTATTCGGGAGAGATCTTAAAATATCAAGAAGAAGTGATTTATGGTACGGTTAATGGGGAAAGAGCTTTTTATTTGATAAAACGTCAAGGAAGAGATGACTGCTATCGAATACGTATATTGTTAAAATCCTCAATAAAGGATGGAATAAGAGATGATACTAAACAATATTATGAGTTTGCATACTTTTCCGGAGATAAAACAATGTCTTTTGAAGGAATAAATGAAAGTAATCAAGAAGAGTTAAATACAAGATTTGATTGGCAGACTCCAAGCTCTATTATGGAAATACCAGCCGTAGGATTTATTCATCCTTCCAGGGAATTTAAATTAGATGGGGATGGTATTAATGCAATTTTAAGGACGAGCGAATATAATGAAACACGCGGCGGATATAATTGGGTATTCTATTTAAGAAACGATTATCAATTTGGGTTAATTGACGATAGTCGCAAAGCCCTTGGTGACCAAATCCGTTGTGTGCGCGATGTAACAGCAGAAAAATAAAGAATGCGTATGAAGAGAATAATCAGTATAGGAATCCTGATGGGGATGCTGGCAGCTTGCAGTACCGAAGAAGATGCCCTCATATCTGTACCCGATGGCAAGGTGCAGGTAGAGTTCCAATTGCCCGGAACTTATGGCATTGGTTTTTCCGGTGTGCAATCGAGGGCGGACAATCTACCCGATGTAGGAGAAGAGTGGCATGCTTTACCTCAGCCGGCCGAAGAAGAATTATTGCCCGTAGGCAGCACGTTGTGGCTTAGTTATGCTAAACGGAATGACGATGGAACTACTTACGGTACGCCCAACTTGCAGGGATATGTAGTGGGGACAACCACCGGAGGGTATAATACGCTTTATCCTTGTACGACCCAAGAAGTGAATGGCAAGCTCGAAATCAATGCGGAAGAAATAGGCGCGCCTCTCTACTTGGAAGCAGGCACATACAAGTTCAAGATGGTTTCGCCGGCATATCCGGTTTTTACGGATCTGAAGATGACGGTAGATAACGGCATGTACCTGTATTCCACCGATGGACGGTATAAAGAGACCTATACGGAACCCATCCAGGTTGAGATAGGTACATCGGGAGTGCAATACATCAAGCTGAACCCTATCATCAGCCAGGTAGCACGCTTTACCTTTACCATTCATAAGGGTACAGGAGTCTACACTTTGGAACCGCTGGAAGCCGGCATTGAGATAAGCGGATTGCAGAATCCTTTCAATCACGGAGAAGAGGGGCAATTGCAATACAACTGGAGTTCGGAAAACATCGCCGATACACTGGAGATGCGGATGGGAGACAAACGTTCGTGGGTGACATTGCCCGGCTCGGAAATAGAAACGGATGCGAATGGAACCCTGACCGGCGATATAGGCGTATTGCCTACGCTTACGATGTCTACTCCAGTCGCTGTATTGATAAACATGGCAGTCAACGGCGTGCCTACCCAATACATGACATTGGTGAACGAAACGCACCTGCTACATGCCCGTTCGTATAATTTTCGTTGGACGGTAAAAGTAGAAGAAGGACAAATCAGTGTGGTCACTTGGCAAAACCAGTCGTGGACTACCGATATAGAAGGAAATTGAAAAAGCACAAAGCATACAAATATGAAAGATAAACTAACGAAATACATCCTGTTGTGCCTGTTAGTGTGTATAGGAACAGGATGCGAGCAAACGGAAATGCCAGGCAATGCCAATATAGGGAAAGAGGTCAACGTCCGGTTCTCGCTTGGTATGCTTCCGGCAGAAGGAACAGGCACCCGTGCGTCGGCTCCTCATGTGCCCGAAGTGGAGAACTTGATATACGATATTTGGGTGTTGCAGTTCAACGAGAACGGCATCTTGCTCGATACGGAAACAAAATATTATCCACGGGAAGGTGAATCGGGTTTGTTTGTAGAAAACTTTAAAGCCACTCTGATAGCGGCACAAAACAGTACGGTCTGCTTAGTAGTCAACACCAATGACCCCACGATTTCCTGGCCGAACAACTTTCCCGCATTCCAACGGATGCTGCTGGATGTACAGGCAAGCAACGACCTTTCCCGGCGCGACCGTATGCCCATGTGCGGATATTGGCAAGGCAATGTTACCGGAGACGGTCAGGTGCTTTCGGCATTGCTGTGCCGCATGATGACCCGCATCAATTTAGTGGTAAACAATCAGACCGGTGCTGCATTGGCAGACGGAACAGTTAGATTGGAAAATGTGCCTACAAAGGCATACGTTTATCCGCGTATCAATCAGGAAGCATTGCCCGATGACGCTTATACCAGTGAAAGTTTTAGCGACATTTTTACAAGCATAGCCTCAGAAGCTTCGCAAGAATTTTACTATTACATCGCTCCCAACATCTGTTCGGGAGAAGACCATGCGACAAAAGTGACCGTAACTTCTGGGGATAAGACATGGAGTGTCACCTTAGGAACAAGCGCACCCGATGAGGCAGATCGTATTTATACATTGTATGCCAACAATTATTATACGTTTACGCTGAATTTAAAATAACCCTTGCCTATCCGGCAATGGAAGGAAACAAAAGATAAATCTCTATCGCGGGGAAGCGTCCCCGCACATTTTACTTAAATTAGTAATCCAAGAGCCGGTCCGCAGGGATGCGCGCTGGCTCTGCCTTTTATGTCTCATACGAAGCGGAAGACAAAAAGAGAATCAGAAGAAGCCGTTATCCATCTTGCGGGCTTGGTAGCTGAAGCCAATACCTTGATGAATAGTCATAGTTAGCCACGATGTACATGACAATTATCAGCGATTCATTGGCAATTATTGAAATTTTTCGTATGTTTGCCGAAAATATGAATCAAAAAACAAAAAATGCATCTTATGAAAAAAACGTGGATTATCGTAATCGTGATTCTTGTCGTACTGATAGGATACAGTGTTTCATCATACAACTCGATGGTGGCACAGGAAGAGGAAGTCGGGACAGCATGGAGCAACGTGGAAAATCAATACCAGCGGCGCTCTGACCTGATTCCTAACCTTGTAAGCACCGTCAAAGGATATGCCGCACATGAAAAAGAAACGTTTGATGCCGTAGTATCGGCACGTGCCAAAGCTACCCAAATGTCGGTTGACATCGATGACCTGACCCCTGAAAAGTTGGCTGCCTACCAACGTGCTCAAGGCGAGATAGGAAGTGCACTGGGACGCCTGCTTGCCGTAACTGAAAATTATCCCGAACTGAAGGCGAACGAAAACTTCCAGACCCTTCAGGCTCAATTAGAAGGTACAGAGAACCGTATCAGCGTAGAGCGGCGTAAATTCAATGAAACAGCCCGCAAATTCAATACTACCATACGCCGGTTTCCCAAGAACATCTTTGCCAGCATGTTCGGATTCGAGAAACGTCCTTATTTTGAAGCAGAAGAAGGGAGTGAGAAAGCGCCCGAAGTAAAGTTTTAATTTCTGCGTATGAAAAAACTGTTTCTGCTCGGTTTCCTGTTTCTGTCTTTTGCCTTGGCAGAAGCGCAAAGCCGCATCTACAAAGTAGAAGACATCCCTTTGGTGCATCTGAAAGACGCACGCCGCTACGTGAGCAACCCCGATGGTATCTTAAGCCCTGCTGTAGTAAGTGCCATCGACTCTACTCTTTATGCCCTTGAGCATGAAACAGGAATACAAACCCTTGTGGTAGCTGTAGGGCAAATAGAAGGAGGAGACTGCTTTGACTTTGCTTACCGGCTGGGGCGGGAAAACGGAATAGGACAAAAAGAGACAGACAACGGGTTGGTCGTCCTGCTCGTTACAGGCGAACGATGCATACAGTTTGCCACAGGATACGGAATCGAAGGCGACCTGCCTGACGCCACATGTAAGCAAATACAGGTGCGTTACATGAATCCCTACTTCAAGGATGGCAACTGGGATGCAGGTATGCTGGCAGGCATCCATGCCATACGCGCCCAGCTGAACGGGACAGGCGAACCGCTTCAAGCTCCAGAAGACGATGATACTTTTCTTTTGTTCAGCATTTTCTTTTGCTGTTTTATCTTAGTACCTTTGTTCTTATGGCTGAATGCACGCCAGCGCAAACGCTGTCCGAAATGTCATAAACACACCCTCCGGCAAGTCTCTGTGCAGACCCTTTCGCGGACAGCAGGCTATCACACCGACGAAGTGACTTACGTATGCAGACATTGTGGAAACGTAGTGCGTAAACAGCGTCGTATACGTGATGACGATGATTTCCATCATCGTGGAGGAAATGGCTGGCCTTTCCTGGGTGGTCCGTTCTTCGGTGGAGGTGGACATAGCGGCGGAAGCTTCGGCGGCGGAAGCTTTGGAGGTGGAGATTTCGGAGGTGGAGGAGCCGGAAGTAAATTCTGACATGAAAACCTAAGAACAGAAAAGAGACACAAGAGTTCACAGAAGCAGCCTCTAACGAACGAATAAACTTATCTACTTATGAGCAACATTTTTGGAAACATATTCAGACTGACCAGCTTTGGCGAATCGCACGGCAAAGCCATCGGTGGTGTCATTGACGGATTTCCCGCCGGTATTGCTATTGACGAAAACTTTGTGCAACAAGAATTAAACCGACGCCGACCGGGACAATCAACCATTACCACCGGCCGTAAAGAACCCGATGCCGTAGAGTTCCTTTCTGGTATTTACGAAGGTGTATCTACCGGGTGCCCCATCGGATTTGTCGTGTGGAACACCAACCAGCATTCTTCTGATTACGACAATATGAAGGACGTGTTCCGTCCTTCGCATGCCGATTTTACCTATTTCCAGAAGTACGGTGTGCGTGACCACCGTGGCGGAGGACGTTCTTCGGCACGTGAAACCATAGCACGGGTGGTAGCGGGAGCACTTGCTAAGCTAGCCCTTAAGGAAATAGGCATACGCATCACGGCATTCACCTCACAGGTAGGTACATTGAAACTGAATGAAGACTATACGCACTACGACCTGAACCTTACTGAAAGTAATCCTGTACGGTGTCCCGACCCCAAGCTGGCACAACAGATGGAAGAACTTATTTTCCGTACGAAAGGAGAAGGTGATACACTGGGAGGCGTGGTGACCTGTGTTATCCAGGGATGTCCTGCCGGATTGGGTGAACCTGTATTCGGGAAACTCCATGCAGCCCTTGGCAGTGCAATGTTAAGTATCAATGCTGCCAAAGGTTTCGAATACGGACAAGGATTCAGCAATATGGAATGGAAAGGCAGCCAGCAAAATGACCTGTTTTACAACCAGGACGGACACATTGCCCTGCGTACCAACCGCTCGGGGGGCATCCAGGGAGGTATCAGCAACGGTGAAGATATTTATTTCCGCGTTGCATTCAAACCTGTAGCCACTGTTCTGATGGAACAACCTACAGTAGACAAGAACGGAAATGAAACCATACTGAAAGCCCGTGGGCGTCACGACCCTTGTGTTTTGCCCCGTGCCGTTCCCATAGTAGAAGCGATGGCGGCAATGACCCTGCTTGATTACTACTTACTGAACAAAACTACCCGATTATGATAAAACCTCCACAGACGGCACCGAAATCAAATAGGCTTGATGTTATTTTCAGCTGTGCCATCTGTGATGAAAATACGCACAACCATGGAAATCAAACAATACATTCAAGAAAACGAAAAACGGTTCCTCGATGAACTGTTCAGCCTGATACGCATCCCCAGCATCAGTGCCTTGCCGGAACACAAAAAAGACATGCTTGCCTGTGCCGAACGCTGGCGCCAGCTCCTCCTTGAAGCAGGAGCCGATAAGGCAATGATTATGCCTTCGGAAGGCAACCCGTTGGTATATGCCGAAAAATGCATTGACCCTCAGGCTCCTACAGTGCTTGTTTATGCACATTATGACGTAATGCCTGCCGAACCGCTCGAGCTATGGCAAAGCCAACCGTTTGAACCAGAGATACGCGAAGGACGTATTTGGGCACGTGGTGCCGATGACGACAAAGGACAGGCAATGATTCAAGTAAAGGCTTTCGAGTACCTCGTACGCGAAGGGTTACTTCGTCACAATGTGAAATTTATCTTCGAAGGCGAAGAAGAAATTGGCTCGCCCAGCCTGAATGCTTTCCTCAACGAACACCGCGAATTGCTCCGTGCAGATGTCATCCTGGTGTCGGATACCAGTATGCTGGGTGCAGACACTCCTTCGCTCACAACCGGTCTTCGGGGACTTGCTTATTGGGAAATCGAAGTGACTGGTCCTAACCGCGACCTGCATTCGGGACATTTCGGCGGAGCGGTGGCAAACCCCATCAATGTGCTATGCAATCTTCTTTCACAGATAACCGATGATGACGGACACATTGCCATCCCGCATTTCTATGATGATGTAGAGCCTGTTCCGGAAGCCGAGCGTCAAATGATAGCCAGCATTCCTTTTGATGAAGAAGCCTACAAGGCAGCCATCGGTGTACGTGCACTGAAAGGTGAGAAAGGTTATTCCACCCTTGAGCGGAACAGTTGCCGCCCTTCGTTCGACATCTGTGGCATTTGGGGAGGTTATACCGGCGAAGGTTCGAAAACAGTTCTTCCATCAAAAGCATACGCTAAAGTGTCGTGCCGGCTTGTCCCTCACCAGAACCACGAAACCATCTCACGTCTATTTACCGACTACATCCATGCCATCGCCCCCGACTACGTACAGGTCAAAGTCACTCCGATGCATGGCGGCGAGGGTTATGTATGCCCTATCTCGCATCCAGCTTATCAGGCTGCCGAAAAAGGATTTACCCAGGCATTCGGTAAAAAGCCGCTGGCGGTACGACGTGGAGGGAGTATTCCCATTATCAGTGATTTCGAACGGATATTGGGTATCAAAACCATCTTGATGGGATTCGGGCTGGAAAGCGATGCCATCCATTCGCCCAACGAAAACTTCCGGCTTGACATCTTCCGCCGGGGTATTGAAGCTGTAGTAGGATTTCATTTGGAACTGCATCTCCAGAACATCTGACTACCAAGAAACAGTTTTGAGTTTCTCTAAGAAGCTGTTTTGAATTTCTCCAAAAAGTTTTTCTTGGCTTGATGTCTCTGTTTTCGTGTGTGCTTTGGGCGATTTTTTGGTCCTTTTCGCTCCTGTTCTTCGTCAGATAGCCCGCTATCTTCCTCATCACAGAAGCGAAAATGCCTCAAAAACTCATCCCAAATCATCGCACGATAAATTCAAAACAGCTTCTAAAAAGTTTTTGGGGGCTTGATGGTTAAAAAGCTCCCTCGAACGAACATAAGTGATCGGCCTGATTTACTTATGTGAAACGCCCGACTTACTTATGTGAAACGGTTCACTCACTTATGTTCATCAAAATGCATACTTGAATCCTTGTCATGGGTTCAGGTATGCATTTTTTGTTTGTATTGGTTTTGTCTTTGTTCTCACATAGTAATGTCATTAAGGTGTAACTGATTTGAAATGCCACAGGTTTACTTTTGCTTTCGTAAACAAAACTAGATTAAATTTATAAAATCAAAAGTAAAGATGGATGGTAAATCTTTAATTATTAGTGCTTTCTTTTGTGGTATGTGCCTGGCTTCAGGTGCTCAGGAAGCAATGTTGCGTTTCAATGGGAAGGTGACAGACCAAAGCGGTAAGGGAATACCTGGTGTGGTGGTAAATGACGGTGTGCATTTTACCAAGACAGACAAGCTGGGAGCATGGGCATTGAATTCGGATACGACAATCAGTAAATTTGTAGCAATATCTACTCCGGCTGCGTATGTTTTGCCACAGCAGGACGGGTTGGCTACAGGACATTATATTGCGGTACGTGACTTGGCTCAAGCAGGCGGAAAGTATGATTTCGTATTGGAGAAGCGGAAGCAAGCAGACGGACGTTTCCATTATATAGCCATATCGGATCCTCAGGTGAAAAATGAAAAACAACTGAAGCGCTGGTGTCAGGAAACGGTACCCGATTTGAAAGAAGTTATCGATTCTTTAAAGCAGTCGCGTGAAGTGGTTGCCATGACCTTGGGCGATTTGGTGTGGGACAACATGCCTTTGTTCGATGAATATCAAGAGTCGGTAAAAAATACCGGTGCTGTTTTCTTCCAATGCATCGGGAACCACGATTTTGATAAGCAATACCAAGACCTTCACAATATGGCGATGGGTACTCCGGTATACGGTGAAAGGATATACGGAAGCTATTTCGGCCCTACCGATTATTCGTTTAATATCGGCAAGGCGCACATTGTAACGATGAAAGACATCAACTATGTGGGTGGGAAGAATTATGTAGAAAGCCTTACAGGGCAGCAGTTGGAATGGCTGAAGAAGGATTTAAGTTATGTGCCGAAAGGAAGTCTGGTTATTCTGAATATGCATGCGCCGGTATGGAATAAAGTGTCGCCGGGCGGAAATGTCCGTAACGCAGACGCTCTGAAAGAGGTGCTGAAAGATTATAAGGTGCATGTGTTCTCCGGTCATACGCATTTTTTCCAAAACAACGAAGTGACTCCTACGCTTTACGAGCACAACATCGGTGCAGCCTGTGGCGGCTGGTGGGCTGGCTGGGTAAACCAGTGTGGTGCGCCCAATGGCTATATGGTAGTAGATGTAGATGGCGATAATGTGAAATGGCATTACAAGGCAACGCGCCGCGATTTCGCTTATCAGTTCCGTATATATAATAAAGGAGAGTTTACGGCTCAAAGCAGTTTTGTGGTAGCCAATGTCTGGGACTGGGACAGTGCTTGCCGTGTGGTATGGTATCAGGATGGCAAGCCGATGGGGGATATGGAACAGTTTGTCGGTTCGGATGAAGAGCGTGCTTCACAACTGAAAGACCGTAGCCAGGCTGAACCTACGGCTCACCTGTTCCGTGCCATGCCTTCCGACGGTGCCAAACAAATCAAAATAGAGTTTACCAACCGTTTCGGCGAAGTCTATACACAGACTATCAGCCTGTGACATCCTTGAAAGCTGTTATTTTTCGTGTAAATACACATTCTTAACCAATAAATAATGAGAACATTACAATCTGTAGTTTTGTTCCTGATATTGGTCTTGGCGGGAAGCAATGTGACGCTTTCTGCACAGAACCGGACCATATCGGGAAAAGTGTTGGATGCAAACGATGAACCTCTTATTGGGGTGACGGTTGCGGTTGAAAGTTCTACTATCGGAGCGATAACCGATGTGGATGGTACATTTTCGATTCAGGTGCCACAAGGAAAGGTCACTTTGAATGTATCGTATGTAGGTTTTGCCGCACAAAAAGTGACGGTGGCACCCAATCAGAAAAGTGTTACGGTGCATCTGAGTGAGGATGCGGTTTTGTTGAATGAGACCGTGGTTGTGGGATATGGCAAGCAGAAGAAAGTAAACCTGACCGGTGCGGTAGCGACAGTAGGAGGCGATGAACTGGAACACCGCGTGACGACTTCGCTCAGCAATATGCTGCAAGGTACGGTGGCTGGTTTGAACGTAACCACTTCTTCGGGCGTACCGGGAAGCTCGGCTACTATCAATGTACGTGGTGTGACTTCTATCAACGATGCCGAACCGTTGGTGTTGATAGACGGTGCGGTGGGCGAGATAGACCGCATCAATCCCAACGATGTAGAATCAATCTCCGTAATTAAAGACGCATCGGCTGCCGCTATTTACGGTGCACGTGCAGCCTTTGGTGTGATTTTGGTGACTACCAAGTCCGGAGCTGCTAAAGACGGGAAAGCTACGGTGCATTATAGCGGACGTTTCGGCTGGCAGGCACCTACCACTTCTACCGACTACGAAACGACCGGTTATTGGTCGGTATATACTATCAACAAGTTCTGGCAAGCCAATTCGGGTACATTGTATGTCGATTATACAGACCAGGACATGCAGGAGTTGCTGAACCGTGTGAACGACAAGACCGAGAACCCCGACCGCCCGTGGGTGGTAGAAGACGTACGTAACGGACGCCGCCAGTGGGTATATTATGGAAACCACGACTGGTGGCACGAATTGTACCGCGATAATCGTCCGATGCAGCAGCACAACCTTTCTGTCAGCGGCGGAAAAGACGATATCAAGTATTATTTGTCTGGCTCATTCGACAAGCAGACCGGTATCTTGCGCGAAAATCCGGATGTGTACCGGAAATACAACTTGCGCTCGAAGATTGACTTCCGGATTAATAAGTGGTTTACGATGTCGAACAATACGTCGTTCTACAGTTCGCAATACAGCTACTTGGGCGATGGCAGTGTAGAAAATACGTTGGCATACAGCGCCCGCCACGCTTTGGCTTGTTTCCCGCAGAAGAATCCCGATGGTTCGTGGTTGTATAGTACACCTTATCTGAATTATAAGGTGGCAAATGGCCGTCATATTCTGTTGGGCGAAGATTCACACCGCAATGTAGAGCGTGGTACAGACTTTTCGAATACAACCCGTTTGGTTTATTCTCCGATAAAGGAACTGAGCTTTACGGGCGATTTCACATACCGTTTGTATCAGACACGCAATACAAGCCGTTCCAATCCGATGTATTACCGTGAATATCCCGATGGCGAACTGCTTTCGTATGCTACCGGTGCCGGTGCCAACCGTTTGGATGAATCGGTGAATACGAGCAATTATTATTCGACGAACATCTTCGGTAATTATACCGATACGTTTAACGATGCGCATCATTTGACCGTAGTAGCCGGTATGAACTACGAAGCATGGAAGAGCAAAAACATTTCGGCATACGGTGAAAACCTGGTATCTGCCGACCTGGACGATTTGGACTTGGTAGGTCAGAATGCCGAGGGTGCTACCATTACCGGTGTAGGCGGCGGACAGAACGAGTATGCTTTGTTAGGTATCTTCGGCCGTATCAACTACGATTACAAGAGCCGTTACCTGTTCGAAGTGAGCGGGCGTTACGACGGTACTTCCCGTTTTGCGAAAGGCAACCGCTGGGGATTCTTTCCTTCGGCTTCTGTAGGATGGCGCATTTCGGAAGAACCTTTCTTCCTTCCGGCACGCCGTTTGGTAGACAACTTGAAAATCAGGGCTTCTTTCGGTAGCCTGGGCAATCAGAATGTGTCTTCTTATTACACCTTCGCGCGTCTGGTATCTATCGCCAATCTGAATTATACGTTTGGTGAAGGAAGCGTATTGCCCAAATATTCTACGTTGGGTGCTCCGATTGCTTCGGACATGACATGGGAAACCGCCCAGCAATGGGACTTTGGTTTCGACTTGACGATGTTAGGTAACCGTTTGAACTTGACGGTAGACGGTTATATACGCGATACACGCGATATGTTGACAGACGGTGTGGAACTGCCTTCTGTATATGGAGCGAGTATGCCGGAGATGAATGCTGCCGACTTGCGTACGAAAGGATACGAAATCACCTTGAACTGGCATGACCAGTTGACGCTGGGAGGCAAACCGTTTGAGTACAGCATCGGGGTTAACCTGAGCGACTACAAGAGCATTGTTACGAAGTATGATAATAAGGACAAGACTTTTGCCAAAGATTATTATGAGGGTAAGGAAATCGGAGAAATCTGGGGATTCGTGACCGACGGGCTTTTCCAAACCGATGAAGAAGCACAGGCATATGCCGACCAAGTAGACTTGACTTATGTATTGAAAGGGCAAACCGGAGGCTGGCAGGCAGGCGACGTGAAGTTTGTCGATTTGAATGGTGACAATAAGGTAAATATCGGAAGCAATAATGTGAACGCTCCGGGCGACCGTAAGATACTCGGTAATTCGTTGCCTTCGCTTTCTTACGGTATTACGGCAAGCGTGCGTTGGAACGGCATTGATGTATCGGCATTCTTCCAGGGAACGGGCAATCATTACTGGTATCCTGACGGAGAATCCATGCCTTTCTGGGGAGCTTACTCTTATCCGTACCTGTCTTTCTTGCAGAAAGATTTCTTGAAAGACGTATGGTCCACAGATAATACAGATGCTTATTTCCCGCGTGCAATGGCTTATTCGGCATCAAGCGGTGTGCTGAGCAATGTAAACGACCGTTATTTGCAGAATATACGTTACATGCGTTTCAAGAATCTGACCGTAGGGTATACCTTGCCGCAACAGTGGACGCAGAAAGCCGGCATAGAGTCAGTACGCGTATATTTTACGGGTGAAAACCTCTGCTATTGGTCGCCTATCAAGAAACACTCGAAATATGTCGACCCTGAAGGAGCCATCGACCGGAGCGGAGCTTACAACAATGCATTCTATCCGTGGCAGAAGTCATTCTTGTTCGGTATTGATGTCACTTTCTAACATGAATTTTTAAACAGAAGAGAAAAAACGATTATGAAAAATAGAAATATATTTATAGCCCTTGCATTGTTTGCCGGACTTTCCTCGTGTGACGACTGGATAGATAAAAGCCCTTTGAGCGAAATAGAGGAGGGGAATTATTTCAAGACCGAGACCGACCTCCAGCTTTTCAGCAACGGTTTTTATAACAGTATCCTGAATAAATCACCGTATGATGACCAGAGCGATGTATATGTACAGCAAGAACTTTCCGACGAGATGCTGGGCGGAGAAAACCGCATCGTTCCTGCCAGCGGGGGAGGATGGAGCTGGACGGCGTTGCGTAGTGTCAATACCTTGCTGGGCAATGTAGATAAATGTGAAGATGCGGAGGCAGCTGTGAAATATACGGCATTGGCGCGTTTCTTCCGTGCATACTTTTATTATGATAAGGTAAAGCGTTTCGGCGATGTGCCTTGGTATGATAAAGAACTGTTTTCGGATGACCCCGACCTGTATAAGGCACGCGATTCGCGCGAACTGGTGATGACCAATATGCTTGCCGATATCGATTATGCTATCGAGAACCTGCCCACCAAGGAAGAAGAGACCAGCAGTCCTTTCCGCGTAAACCGTTGGGCGGCACTGGCGTTGAAGTCTCGCTTCTGTCTGTACGAAGGTACATACCGGAAATATCATAACCTGACTTTGGAAGGTCATGATTATGCGTATTATCTGCAACAGGCGGCGGATGCGGCAGAAGAATTGATTAATAGCGGTGAATATCATTTGTATTCGACCGATAATCCGGAAGAAGACTATCTGATGCTTTTTGCCGAAGAAGATGCCAATCCCGATGAATACATCCTTGCCATCAAGTTCGATTACGGCATGAGCGTTTACCACAATGCGACGGCACATACATTGGTGCCCACCCAAGGACGTCCGGGCCTGACCCGTAAGCTTGTCAATACGTATCTGATGAAAGACGGAACACGTTTTACCGACCGTGAAGGATGGGAAACCATGACGTTTACCGAAGAAGTGAAAGACCGCGACCCGCGTCTGGCACAAAGCATCCGTACTCCGGGGTATCACCGTATCGGGCAGACAGACATCCTGGCTCCCGATTTGTCGGTTAGTGTAACAGGATACCAGCCGATAAAATATGTGCAAGACCCGACAGCTTCGGGCGGTCAGGTAGACCGTAACGACCGTTCTACCTGCGACCTTCCTGTATTCCGTCTGGCTGAAGTCATGCTGAATTTTGCTGAGGCTAAGGCAGAACTGGGAACATTGACGCAAGAAGACTTGGATAAGTCGGTGAATGAAATCCGTGACCGTGTAGGTATGCCGCATTTGGATATGGCTCAGGCTAACGCAAATCCCGATAGTTACCTGTCGTCTGCCGATTACGGCTATACCAATGTGACCGGAAGCAATCAAGGGGTTATCTTGGAAATCCGTCGCGAGCGTGCCATTGAGTTGACTCAGGAAGGTTTCCGTTTCGATGACTTGGTGCGCTGGAAAGCGGGTGCCTGCATCAACCAGTCTATTATGGGCATGTATTTCCCCGGTGCAGGCGAATACGACTTGAGCGGCGACGGTCAGATTGACGTGGTTTTGTATGATGAAGGCGATACCGAACCCGAAGTGCCCGATGCGCAGGTATATCAGATTGGGTCGGACATTATTCTGTCGGAAGGCGATCATGGGTATGTCGATTATCATCACGATATTGTACGTACGGCTTTCAATGAAGAGCGTGATTACCTGTATCCGATACCTATCAACGAACGGTCGCTGAATCCGAATCTGACTCAGAACCCGGGTTGGAACGACGGATTGTCTTTCTGATTCATGCCAATCGGGAGTTAAGGAGTTAAGAAGTTAAGGAGTTAAGTCAATAGCTTTGTTGGTGGAAACATCAGTAAAAGTATTGGCTTAACTCCTTAACTCCTTCTAACTCCTTAACTCCCCCTAATTCCCTCTGACTTTTTTAAATCCGCAATAGGTTTTTCCGAAGCTTTTCCTTACTTTTGCAGACGCTAAAATGATAGGAATATGCATACAAGAGAAGAAAAGATAGAAGCCTTCGGGCGGTTGCTCGATGTGCTCGACGAGCTGCGGGTGAAGTGCCCGTGGGACCGCAAACAGACCAACGAGAGTTTGCGTCCCAACACGATAGAAGAAGTGTATGAGTTGTGCGACGCTCTGATGAAGGACGACAAGAAAAACATTTGCAAGGAATTGGGCGACGTGTTGCTTCACGTGGTGTTCTATGCCAAGATAGGAAGCGAGACGGGCGATTTCGACATCAAGGACGTGTGCGACCGCCTGTGCGACAAGCTGATATTCCGCCATCCACACGTATTCGGCGAAGTGAAGGCGGACACGGCAGAGCAGGTTTCCGAGAACTGGGAGCAAATCAAGTTGAAGGAAAAAGACGGAAACAAGTCTGTATTGAGCGGAGTGCCCGAGGCATTGCCCTCACTGATAAAAGCATACCGCATTCAGGACAAGGCGCGTAACGTGGGATTTGATTGGGAAGACCGTACGCAGGTATGGGATAAGGTGAAGGAAGAAATCAGCGAGTTCGAATCGGAAGTAGCCACAATGGATAAGGAGAAGGCGGAAGCCGAGTTCGGCGACGTGATGTTCAGCCTTATCAATGCCGCACGTCTGTATAAAATCAATCCCGATAATGCTTTGGAGCGGACAAATCAGAAGTTTATCCGCCGGTTCAACTATCTGGAAGAACATACGCTGAAAGCCGGACGGAAACTGACGGATATGTCATTGGAAGAGATGGACGCTATCTGGGAAGAGGCGAAAAGGCAAGGGCTTTAGGTGATGTTTAAGAAGCTGTTTTGAATTTATCGCCCAAAGCACACACGAAAACGGATACATCAAGCCAAGAAAAACTTTTTGGAGAAATTCAAAACAGCTTCTAAATTTGCTTTTTATACTTCATTGGCAAAGTCAGTACTACTGCATTTTGCAAGGAAGTTATGCTGGATTCGAACAAGTTCAACTTGTCGCATTACATGCGGATGTTTGTCTTACAACTATGGGGTAAGATGGTTAATGAATTCCGTAAATAACCCATGTAGGGGCAGAATGTTGACATTCAGAAACTGTTTTGAAAAAAATCAGCCAGAATTTTGCATCCTCCAAATCTTTGACCCACCTTTGCAGCGAAATTACGAAAGAAAGCGTTTTGTAATCCTCATCGGAGGGCAGATAATATGCCGGATAAGATGACTGGGTAAAACCAATCACCTTATCCGGCTTTTTGTTTGTCGAATAACATGACAATAAACATAAAACGATAAGAAAATGAAAAGAGATGCTATTGATTTAGGTACTGTGAAAGTATTTACACTGTTCAAGAAGTATTTTATCCCTACATTGTTCGGCATGTTGAGCATGTCGGCCGTCACAGCCATAGACGGCATATTTGTCGGGCATGGGATAGGCAGCGACGGCATTGCCGCCATCAATATCTGCATCCCCTTGCTCATGCTGTTTACCGGCGTGGGACTGATGGTCGGGGCAGGCTCATCGGTGGTGGCTTCCATACAATTGTCACGTGGAAAGTCCAAAGCGGCTCGTATCAATGTGACCTAGGCCATCCTGTTTGTAACGGTTGTGGCGCTCATTCCGTCTGTTTTGATGATGGCTTATCCTTCTGCTACCGCACGGCTGTTAGGCGCGTCGGAACATCTTGCCCCGCTGGTCAGGGAATACCTTCTGTGGTTTGTTCCTTCGCTGATGTTCCAGATGTGGTGTTCCGTCTGCCTGTTCATCATACGTTTGGACGGTGCTCCAAGGCTTGCCATGATGTGCAACGTGGCAGCAGCCCTTATCAGCGTCCTGCTTGGATGGCTGTTCATATTTCCTTTAGGTTGGGGATTGATGGGTGCGGCATTTGCCGCTACGATAGGCTTGTTCGCCGGTGGTCTCATCGGGCTTGTCTATCTGTTCCGGTTTGCCCGTAAATTGCGCTTTTATCCGGTCAAGTGGAGTGTTAAAAGCATGAGGCTTTCTTTCCGCAACTTAGGATACCAGTGCCGCATCGGTTCGTCCGCCTTGTTGACGGAAGCCACGCTTGCCACGCTGATGTTTGTCGGCAATCAGGTGTTCATGAAATACTTGGGCGATAACGGTGTGGGTGCGTTCGGCATAGTTTGCTACTACATACCGTTCGTGTTTATGGTCGGCAATGCCATTGCACAGTCGGCGCAGCCCATCATCAGCTATAATTTCGGCTTGGGCTATCGGTCAAAAGTGGTGGCAACAGAACGTATCGCGCTGCTTACTTCTGTTGTGAGCGGAGGCATCATCATGGCTGCATTCACTTTGTTTCCGCATATACTGGTGGGGCTGTTTATCAGTCCGGATAATCCTGCCGCCCGTATAGCCATTGCAGGGTATCCCTATTTCTCTGCCGCTTTCATCTTCTTTATCCTTAACCTTACCGTTATAGGATATTATCAGAGCGTGGAACGGGTGAAACCCGCAACTTTCCTGGCTCTGTTGCGCGGGTTTATTTTCTTGATACCTTCTTTCATCCTTTTGCCCCAAGCCATAGGGACGAAGGGTATCTGGCTGGCATTGTGTTTGTCAGAGATGCTGACCACCCTAGTGATTATCGTGATATACAGCAGGGCGACAAGAAAGGTTTGTTTACAACAAAGGACTGAATAAGTGATAGGTTCATCCGCTGTAAGATTAATAATCTTCAGGCTGCAAGATTAATAATCTTACAAGCGGAAGATTATTAATCTTACACCAGACGAAGTTATCTGGCTTGCGTCATTTGTTACTTTTTCTTTGCGGAGTATGGCAGTTCGGTAAGGTTTTTATATCTTTGCGAGGATATATCACCTGTTAAGTATGAAAGAAGAAAACCAAACGCTCAGTGTAGAGGGTGCCCGTGTGCACAACTTGAAGAATATAGATGTAGATATACCCCGCGACAGCCTGACGGTCATTACAGGTCTGAGTGGGAGCGGGAAGTCATCATTGGCTTTTGACACTATCTTTGCCGAGGGACAACGTCGTTACATCGAAACCTTTTCGGCATATGCCCGCAATTTCCTGGGAGGAATGGAGCGGCCCGATGTGGATAAGATTACGGGGTTGAGTCCGGTGATCTCCATTGAGCAGAAAACCACGAATAAGAATCCTCGTTCTACCGTAGGTACCACTACCGAGATTTACGACTACTTGCGTCTGCTCTTTGCGCGTGCCGGAGTAGCCTATTCGTATTTGTCGGGCGAAAAGATGGTGAAGTATACCGAAGAACAGATTCTCGACCTTATCCGGCGCGACTATAAAGGAAAACGGATTTATATCCTGGCACCGTTGGTGCGTACTCGGAAGGGGCATTATAAAGAACTTTTCGAACAGGTGCGGAAGAAAGGCTACCTGTATGTGCGGGTCGACGGAGAGGTGAAGGAAATCGTGCATGGCATGAAGCTGGACCGTTATAAGAACCATGATATCGAGGTGGTTATCGATAAGACCGTGGTGACGGACAAAGAGGAAAAACGCTTGAAACAGAGCGTGGCTACGGCGATGCAGCAGGGTGACGGGCTGCTGATGATACTCGATGCGCAGACCGAAAACGTACGCCATTACAGCAAGCGGCTGATGTGTCCCGTCACGGGACTTTCGTACAAGGAGCCGGCTCCTCATAATTTCTCTTTCAATTCGCCTCAGGGTGCGTGCCCGCGTTGCAAGGGATTGGGTTACGTCAATCTGATAGATGTGGACAAAGTGATTCCCAACCGTTCCCTCTCGGTCTACGAAGGGGCGATTGCTCCCCTGGGAAAGTATAAGAATGGCATGATATTCTGGCAAATCGATGCCTTGCTCGAACGGTATGATGCAAATCTGAAGACGCCGGTCAACCAGTTGCCCGAGGATGCCATTAACGAGATATTGTACGGATGCGACGAACGTCTGAAGATAAAAGATTCCCTGATACATGCTTCGTCCGATTATTTTGTGACGTACGAGGGAATTGTCAAATATATCCAGCTGATGCAGGACCGTGATGCTTCGGCTACCGCACAGAAATGGGCGGACCAGTTTGCCAAGACCGATGTATGTCCCGAATGCAAGGGGGCGCGGCTGAATAAGGAGGCGTTGCATTTCCGCATTCACGATAAGAATATCTATCAATTGGCAACGATGGACATCAGCGAGCTGTATGCATGGCTGCAGCATGTGGAGCCTTTTCTGGAAGAGAAGCAGCGCCTGATTGCAGCGGAAATCTTGAAAGAAATCCGTACCCGCCTGAAGTTCCTGCTGGATGTGGGGTTGGATTACCTGTCGCTCAACCGTTCTTCGGTCAGCCTTTCGGGAGGCGAGAGCCAGCGCATCCGCCTTGCCACACAGATAGGGTCGCAACTGGTAAACGTGTTGTATATCCTTGACGAGCCGAGCATCGGGCTTCACCAGCGCGACAATATCCGCCTGATAAATTCGTTGAAGGAATTGCGCGACTTGGGAAATACCGTCATTGTGGTGGAGCACGACAAGGACATGATGCTTGCAGCTGATTATGTTGTCGATATGGGACCAAAAGCCGGACGGCTGGGTGGGGAAGTGGTCTTCGCCGGAACCCCAGCTGAGATGCTGAAGACCAGTACGCTGACCTCGCAATACCTTAACGGCCAAATGAGAATCGAAGTGCCTGCCAAGCGTCGGGAAGGAAACGGGAAATCGCTTTGGATTCGGGGAGCGAGGGGAAACAACCTGAAGCATGTCGATGTGGAATTCCCGTTGGGCAAGCTGATTTGCGTGACCGGAGTTTCCGGAAGCGGCAAGTCTACGTTGATTAACGATACCTTGCAGCCCATTCTCTCGCAACATTTCTACCGCTCGTTGCAAGACCCGTTGCCTTACGATACCGTCGAAGGGTTGGAATACATCGATAAAGTGGTCAATGTCGACCAGTCGCCATTGGGGAGGACCCCTCGTTCCAATCCGGCTACCTATACGGGCGTGTTCAGCGATATACGCAATCTTTTTGTCAGTCTTCCCGAAGCGAAGATGCGCGGATACAAGCCCGGACGCTTTTCGTTCAATGTGTCAGGAGGCAGGTGTGAGGCATGCGGGGGAAACGGTTACAAGACCATTGAGATGAATTTCTTGCCCGATGTGCTGGTGCCTTGCGAGGTGTGCCACGGCAAGCGGTACAACCGCGAGACTCTGGAGGTGCGTTTCAAAGGAAAGTCGATTGCCGATGTGCTGGATATGACCATCAACCGTGCGGTAGAGTTTTTCGAAAACGTGCCACAGATTCTGAATAAGATTAAGGTGTTGCAGGAAGTAGGGTTGGGCTATATCAAGCTGGGACAGCCTTCCACCACCTTGTCGGGAGGCGAAAGCCAGCGTGTGAAGCTCGCCACCGAACTTTCGAAACGCGATACAGGCAAGACCGTGTATATTCTGGACGAGCCGACCACAGGCTTGCACTTCGAAGACATCCGGGTGCTGATGAACGTGCTGAACCGTCTGGTGGACAAGGGCAATACGGTGATTGTCATTGAGCATAACCTGGACGTCATTAAAATGGCGGATTATATCATTGATATGGGACCCGAAGGCGGAAGGGGAGGAGGTGAGGTGCTTTCTACCGGCACGCCCGAAGAAGTGGCACTGAGTCCGAAAGGTTATACGCCTAAGTTTTTGAAGGAAGAACTGAAGGTAAATGAAGAATTAAGAATTAAGAATGAAGAATTAAGAATGAAGAATTAAGAAT
>UMFO01046174.1_pt1 | contig 26032 bp, 29 predicted proteins | sample 1965051 | NCBI WGS metagenome assembly UMFO01 (sample SAMEA4836050, study PRJEB28245) | human gut metagenome | biome: gut microbiome; material: fecal sample | place: Denmark | collected 2008
GCAAATGCGAGTCTTTCTTGTGTTTTAGTTAAACGGCAGGTTGTTCGGGATGACAAAATCATTTGGGTTAGGCATTCCCGTAGGTGGTGCGGCGACCTGTGTGGGCTGAGGTACTGCCTGTGGCTGATAAGGCTGTTGTACCGGAGCCTGCGGCTGTGGCTGAGGCATTGCAATATTCTGTGGTGCTGTTGGATAACCCTGTGGCATCTGTGGAATTGCTGCGCCCTGTGGTACTGGAGCTGACTGTGGAACGCCCTGTGGTGCCATATAGCCATTCGGCGCTGTCTGCGCTAAATTAGCCTGTGCATTCTGCGCGGCAGGTGTGGCCTGTACGGAATTCTGTGCATTTCTTGCATCTACCGCAGACTTGCTTTCCGCATATTCCCACATGCTGATCTTGATGGCATTTGGCCCATATACCTTCTGGTTTGTGTTCTTGTCAATATAGCTATTATCGACAAGCTCGCCGGAAACTACAATTTTAGTTCCCTTCTTTAACTTCTGGATGCCTTCACCGAACCCAATAAAGTTAATGCTTACGGCCTTTGGCTTATCCTTCGTACCCATATCGGCAATCAACAATCCGGAAGTCATGTTGTATGTACTTCCATCCTGGTTTGTACATGCGATTACTCTTGGGTCTGCTGCTAATCTTGCTACTACTGTTACATTATTGATCATATTACTTGGTCTCCTTTACTACTTCTTTTTGAAGTTTTCGTTTTGTTATTTATTTTTACGATTATAATATGTAAGAAGGGATGGGATAATAAAAAAAAATGTATGGAAAAATCCATACATTTTCTAAAAAAATTTCTAACACTGAATTTCTGCATTAAAATCATCATATCCAGAAAAGCCATTGTCCCACAGCATATCACAAATTGCTGTTTGCAAGGCATAAAGATTAATGTTGGCCACCAAATTCCCATCAACATCCTTATACTTGCCAGAAGCCATGTCAAAATATATCTTACCTGCTCCTGATTTTGTCAATATGTTGATATATATCCTGTCCATGGCCTGGGATTTTTTCCATCTGGCCAGTCTTAATAAGTGTACCGTTTCTTTTGACACATCATTCAGGGGGATGGAAGGGATGTAAGGAAGTGCTGTTTTTATGAGTTTTCCTTCTTCATTATGATTGCTATCATTTATTCCAGGGTCCTCTTTTGCAAATGTGGCATCTTCCGTATATTCATTGATATATGTCTTATACAATGCATGGCATAACCGCATTGTGGCAATCACATCATCGATTGCATTATGAAAAGACAAACCATCTTCTAAATGTAAACCATTTGTCAGGGTTCCAAGCTTATGGCCCCCAAATTTTTCTTTTGGGATATATTTTTTCGCCAAAGCGCATGTATCGACAACTTTTAATTCGCCAGTGTCAAAAGAATTGCCGGTCACATCAAAAAGATGTTGTACTTTTTTAATGTCGAATTGGAGGTTATGCCCGCAGATTACAGCATCTTTTAAAAAGGTGGATACCCTTGACGATGCTTCTTCCCTTGTGATGCCCTTTTCTTTTAAGGTTGCATCTGTAATGCCTGTTAACTGAATAATCATGTCTGGCAATGGTTTCCCGATATTAATGTAAAAAGATTCCGTCCCGCTTACTGACCAATTTTCAAAATTAACACTAATTGCCGAAAACTGGATGATTTCATCCTGGTCGGTCAGTCCTGTGGTCTCCGTGTCGAAGACCACAAACTTTTTCTTTTCCAGTACTGCATCCTGAAGATAAATGCGGCTATAATCCGCTTTTCCCATTTTTTTTACTGCCATTTTAAAGCTCCTTTACTGAATACCATAAAACTGTCTGATCTGTTCCCTGTAAGAAAGATACTTTGAGTGGTCTGGGATATTTTTCACATACCACTGTGCATTTGTAATTCCCATTTCAGAAATTTTGCTTCCAAAAGCGGGTCCAAATGGAATTTCTGTAGCGCCCTGATTATCTGTAACTATTGGCTGCACATTAGCAAGCTGTGAGTTAACCATCTGCTGTACAGAATTTGAACTTTCGTAAGATATTACTGGCTGTGACTGATCGTTTGGTGTTTCAATATTAGGTGCCGGTGCAAAAACTACTGACATATCAGGCACTGGAATATTGCATGGTACTTCAATAGGTTCATATGCGTCAATAACAGGGGGGTGAATTTCCGGTACAGGGTTAAGTTCCACGACAGAATTGCTTACTGGTTCTGGCGCGGTACTGATGGGCGTTGGTATTTCTGGAATGCATGTTGTAACTGGACTCATTGGTTCTGATTTTTCAATTACGGGCATTTCTGAGCTTGCGGCAGTATTTGCCAACGGCTCCGGCATTGAAAAGTTTGGGGTAACAGGCGTGGGGATTACATTGGGTATATTTTCTACGATTGCCGCTGTAAGAGCCTTTTTCCCTTCTTCACCCATAACTTCGCCAGAATCAGGTAATGGCATAATCTGATCAATTAAGCCATTAGATTTTTCTTCCTGTTCTTCTTCAATATTTAAAAAATACTGTGCAGCTTCTTCAAATGCTTCACTATAAGCCATTGCCACATTGGCTGACTTAATGTTTTTTACCGATATGAAGTTTGTGTCCGATGAGTCTGTAATGGTAACGATTACTGCTTTATCCAGTACCTGTACATCTATGGACAGCTTCATTTCTTCTCTTTTTTCATTATAGATTTTTTTGATATTCATATGTTTGCTCCTTTTTTTGTTGATATTATTGTTACAGAATTAATATGTATTATCTGGACGGGAAATAAAAAACCGATGCACGAATTATGTGCATCGGCAATATTTTAAAACATCCAGCTTTGTCCTTCTTCTTTAATCCCATTTTCTTCATCTTCTTTTGCCTGTTGTATTTTATCAGCTGGGAAAGCCTGGTCCGGCGTATTCCTTCTTGGCTTCGGGTTAATTTTCTTTTCTGCCTGCTGTTCTGTAAATGCATTTATTTTATCCTGGAAATCATCTGATGTCACTATAGGTGTCACGGATTCTTTTTTCTGTTTTTCCAGCACATGGGTTTTTGGTTTACCCTTTTTTATTTTTACCCTCTTATATATTTCCTTCATTTCTTCGGTGGAAGTTTTCAAATCATGGTTCCAAAAACCAGTCTTTTTGTAGTTGGGATGGACTTCTATGTTATATTTTTCTGCCTTGAATGGCATTTCGCCCCTCATGACATAAATACACTCCGAATTATCCATGTTCATTAATTCTGTAGGGGTTAGCAGTTCCCTGGCCGCGTATTTCAGTGAGTAATTTGATTTCGACATCATGTCTGACCCACGGCTTACGCTTTTTTCCTTAATTGTGCCTTTCCCAAGGATCTCTGAGACATATTTGCACGTTTCCAGCTCGTTTGAGCCAAGGAACAGGAAATTATCGCAGTTACCTAATATAGTGTTCCATGCATCTTTATACCTGCCTTTAAGCTGTGCCAGATTTTGCAATACAATGGAAATATTGATATTGTATTTTCGGCATGTTGCCAACGTCTCATCAAACTGTGGGATTTCGCCAATGTTGTTAAATTCGTCAAATAAGCAGGTAATTGCCCACGGAAGCATGAACTCAGTTTGCCGGATAGATGCGCCCGCATATTTAGTTATATATTTCTGTGCAGCTTCCAATGTGTCAAATTTCACCCGTTGGTTTTTGGGGTAGAATTTTTTCATGTCCGGGTTCATTTCCGGGATACGTTTCATGATATAGCGTTTTTTTGTATCGCTATTGACGCTGTCCTGCAAAAAGGTTTCCGTTTCATTATTTTGGGTTTCATTTTGGCTTCCTTTCTTTGGCAATAAATGGAATAACCATTTTTTGGCTTTTTTCTCCTCTACTTTGATTTCGATTTTTTTATCGTCAATGTTTTCCAGGCTGTTATATAAGTAGTATACTTTTTTATTGCTGCCAAGGTCTTCTTCTTTTATTTGGGCCGTCGTAATCAACTTGATATATTCTGTTGCTTCTTCCTTCGACCTGAACATTGTTTCAAGTGGATATCCAAACCGGCTGTAAACATGGTACCTGTATGGGTTTACATTGGCGCCCTTGTCGTACAACAGGGAGAATAACTGGTTGTATAGCATGGATGCCAAGAAGTCGTATGGCCCACCGCCGGTTTTTGTGATGATGAATAATGCCGTTTTTTTGTCTGCGATTGTATTTAAGTTAATATTATTATCAAGGTTTACTAAATCCGTGGTTGTTAGATCATTGATTTCCGGGATAGCAAATTTGCTCAGTTTTACATCTGTGGACACAAGTATGGATTCTGCTGTTTTATCCGAGGCCAATCTAAATGTTTGGTAAAAGCTATATGCCATTGAATTAGGGTTCTCTTTTCCCCTTGCCTGCATCATGGCATCAAATGGCGTTTCGCTAGAGGAAGATGATGCCTCTTTTTTAGCGGATCTTATTAGTTTTGACACATTCCTGAATGTCCAGCTTTCATAACTTTGTGTTTCAATGATATAAAATGCCGCTGCACAGAATAAGGCTTCGGCAGAAGCACGCCAGAATTCATCTTCCTTGGCACCTTTTGACCCTGTGTTGTCCAAAAAAGCTGCAACCATTTTCATGACTGAGGACTCATCACAGCTCCCATCTTCTTTACGGGTAATGTAATCAAATGGGTTATACTTATTGCCCATTGATGGGTATTGCAGATTTAATACTTTCACGTCATACTCATTATTTTTTAGGAACTTGTACATATTTTGGTAAAGTTCCCCAGATGGGTCCGTAATGATGTAGGATGAATTTAGCTGCGCTATATTGGGTCCGATGTATGACCTGGATTTACCGGTACCGGAACCACCAAGGATTACGGTATTGGTATTTCTTCGCGTTTTCCGCCCGTCGAAACTTAATTTATTTTTGCTTGTAAAGATGAGGTTCATGTCAATGCAGTCCTCATCTTTATCGTTTTCAGATACCTTTGGTTCAAAAGTATATTTATTGGCAAACCCTTTATAATTTTTGTTCCATTTTGCGGTTCCATGTCCTTCTCCGTCCCGGTCTGACTTCAAGCGTTCATATTCGACATATTTTACTGCAAGGAATAGGAAATATATAAAGGAATTCATGGCAAGGTATTTTGTGTGATATGTGCTATACGGCAATACATCAAATGGATGGCTTACCAAAGTTGTTGTAGCCGTGATTAAATTTGTGATGTAATTATCATTTGCCATGTGTTCCTTCATGAAGAGGCTTGTATCAGCGGACCCATATGCCGCATGTCCCATATGCAGGGAAATCAATATGATGCCAACATATAATACAATATATTCAATTATACTGATTTTTAAGGCATCACGTTTGTAATCATCGCTTCCTTTTTGTTCCATATCTTTTACTCCTTTTAAAAAATCAATCCTCAATTAACTGGGGCGTCACCTGTTTCTTTCAATTTCTTTATTGATCTCCTGTATGATTTCCTGGGATTTTTCCTTATTGTACTCAATAGACCTATCAATTGAGGATAAATCCTGGGATGTAATCTTATGGACGGAATGCTCCGTTCCTGTCAGGTACCATTCAAAGTCTTTTGACTTTTCTTTGTAATCAAGGCCGTATTTGTTCCCTGCCTTATCGTATTGCTCAATCATTCCAAGGATGGCTTCTTTGGCTTCCATGCCCAGGGGGTGTCTCAATGCCCTTTCAATCTTTTTTTCTGTTGCCTTTTTATTTGAATGGTTGATTTTTTCAACTTCCAATTGTTCTTTTGTCATGAAATATGGCCTGGCCTGTTTTTGTGCTATTTGTTCCCAGTTTTCGATTTCAGAGGCATCAACAACAACCGGGAATGTTTGCCTGTCAGTCCAACATTGGAACCTGTCCATGACCTCTTCCGTTTTATTATTTGGGATAATGTCTGTAGGTTTTTCCCCCGTTTTATACAGGGCAATTTCTGTATCCGTTACCTCAATTTTTTCAATGATGTTACCTGTGGGTTTCCCATACTTATCCAATTCTGCGTCAATGATGAAGTAATGGCCTTCTGACGTCATTTTTTCGTTCATCTCTTTTTGGCGGCCCAGACTCCACTCTTCCTGTTTCTTATGCAAATCTGCATTTGCCCCGGTAAAGTCCCAGACTGCTTCGAAGAAAGCCTTGTTCAAGTTTTCCACATCGTCCTTTGTGCATGAAAAAACATATTCGCCGTTGACTTCCTCCATCGAAAAAATGGTGTTTAAATTCCTTCCGGTGAGGTTTTCCCTTATCCGGTTAGTCAATGCCTCATCCTTTACCGATAAATCATACCTATCCATTTTTTCTTTCCCAAAACATAAATCGTTGATTTCAGATTGGGAAATCTGCGTAATTTCATCGTATTCCTTGGCGACTTCAAGTGCAGTTGTTTCAATAAATTGCTGGTGGCTTGCAGGGAAAACAAAAATTCCTTTTTCTTCCTCTGATAAATCAAGGACCATGTAAGGCACGCCACGGGACTTTAATTTTTCCTCCAACGAGTCCTTTATTTCATCGCACACTTTATAGCCGCAGATTGATTCTTGTGCAGCTGTCCATTCCTGGATGTATTTTTGTGCCAGAATCCGGTAGTCTGTTTCTAATTTTTCAGTGAGTTCCATAAGTAATTCATATAGGGATTTCGATATTCCCTGCATGACCTTGTTTTGATTTTTACTATCTTCCAATCCTGTCATAGTTTACCTTCCTTTCTTTCCTTATCTATTTCCAATATGTACGATGATATTGAAGGACATAAAAAAGACGGTATCGAAACCGTCTTTAATGATGAAAATCATATTGCGAAGCATTCATAAGGAATATTAAGTGGTATGTCCTTATAAATTGTTGCTAATTTTTTTGCAAACAGGGCCTGATCTGCATTTTCCTGAAGAAGCTTGTAAATTCTAGGTTTTATACCTAATGATTTCCATTTTATCCTTAAATCATTTTCTGTTTCCGTTTCCATATGGAAACAGACATCTTCAATGGAATCGTAATTCTGCAGCAGAATGGAGGCATTTGAGGCACCGAAATTTTTGATCCCTTTTATATTATCGGAAACATCTCCACAAAACCCTTTTAAATCTGTTATTTGACAAGGATATTTAAGTCCATATTCTCCCTGGATTACTCTTTTAGTAAATGTATAAATTTTATCAGTAACCTTATTCTGTGACCCATATTTTGTTACTAATTCATCTACTTTCTTTTTGTCTTTTTTGTACAGCCATACGAAACAGTGGCTGTTTACAAGCTGTAAATAATCCTGGTCTGCCGTAAGCAGGACAACGTTGTCCTTCCCCATAAAATGTTTCACAAGGCTTCCGGCGAAATCATCTGCTTCATAATATGGGTGCTGCAAGGTGATGATGCCCTTTTGGTCGCATTTTAATATAAACTCTGCGATTTCCTGTTTCAGTTCAGCAGGGCGTGATTCCCTTGTGGTTTTATATTCCGGATATATCTGCCTCCTAAAAGTGGTTTCCCTGCTTTTATCGAGCACGACCGCCACATGGTCAATCTGTGGGAACTTTGACCTGAGCTTTCCTATCAGGTTGAATATAGCATCGGATGCTTTTACCCTTTCTTCCTCAGCTGCATTTAAACCACCATAATATTGGATATTAAGCATTGAGTTGCCATCAACAATTAACAGCATGGCCTGTACCTCTCTTTCTTTTCTCAAAAAATATGTGTTTGTCAAATTCCTGTAATTTTATCAGGTGCATTTTAACTGTTTCATAAAAAGATACTGCATCTGCATCTTTTGGGAGCCCATTCTCAATTAAGAATATAGGGTTTTCTTCTACCTTTTTTATTACTTTCTGTGTTTTTACAATCTCATTTTTAATCCTATTTTCTATCATATTAAGACATTGTTCCGGGTCCGATAAAAAATATTGATACAATGAGGTTGTGTTTGTTTTAATATTTTGTTCATATTGTATAGTTCTCATCATTTTTCCATTTACATCTTCAGGTAAAAAAGAATATTTAATTTCTTCTTTTTTTACATCTGGTTTTTTATATCCGATTAACTTCAATTCTTCTGTTGTAAATGGAAATGTGGGACCGGTCTTTTTTTCTGGGGTATAAGAAAAGCCATTAACCTGACAAATAAAATTAATTGCTTCCGTCGTTGACATTTTCTGCCCATTAAGTTCAGACTGTTCCTGAACCATGGTTATTACGTCAGTATACGTTTGACTTGTAAAACAATAATAACCATGCCCATATAACATGCAGCTCCCAAAATTCCCATCTGGATGGCCCGTATGCTTTTGGTGTCCTGGACATATTATCTGTGTTTTCCCGCCACGTATCTTTGTCGGCACGCCTATTGCCGCAGCAACTGCCCCTACGTCAGCCTGCTCAATGATTTCCTTTTTGGTCATTGCACTTTCTCCTTTCTTTTTTATTTTTTTTGTTCTAAAATAATATGTACGTCCTCCATATTAAACAAAAAATATAAAATATATTACATTTCCGCATCATGTTCACATCATGTGTGCATCTTCTAAAAATTATCTTCATTATATCTATATTATGTTTGTGTTCCATATGTGTTGTATGTATAACATATAACGGTTTTATGTTTATTGTGTGTTCATTTTGACTGCAATATATATGGGGTTTTATATAAACATCACGTCTATTATAAATCATATTTAATTTATTTGCGTTTCACACTTATGATTATTTTTAAACAACAATGTGTTTTATATGCTATTGATGCATGTTTGTTTTATATATAATTTATATGGGGTTTAAAAAGAATCTGTGTAAGATTTAAATAAACTTTATATAAGTATTATGTTCGCAGTTCTTACATTTCGTATCAAATGTATACTAGCTTTATGTATAACATGAAACAAATATGTGTATAAAACATATATGCTATAAATAGTACATAATTTATTTATATAAAGAAAATGAATCATACATAAATATAGTTTAAATCAAATGTAAAATATATATAATTGCAATATGATTTTAATTAAAAAAGTACACGGTGTAGATATGTAATAATATTAAAAAGGAAATAAGATTATCTTAATGAAAATATAAGAATATATTGTTGCAAATATAGAAAAAATATAAAATAAATTTGTAGCTAAACTAAAATATATGTGCTATAGTATTAGTGATTAAATAATGCGGATATAAATTTAAAATACATTAACTATGAAAAGGAAATAAACGTAATATGAAAAATATTAATAATGTCATTAAAAAGAAAACGAATAAACCGGCTATCGTATTAAGCACAGCCATTGAAAAGGGTGGAGCAGGAAAAACTACAACTGCAATTGAATTATTGGCTGCATTATCAAATGACGGATATAAATGTCTTGGAATTGACCTTGATCAGCAGCGCGATATGAGCATATATTTAGATGCAGATTTATCACTTCCGGGAATTTATGAAGCTTTGATTATTGACAAGGAAGTACATGAAACTATCCAGCACCTTCGTTTCTGCGATTTAATTTCAGCTTCAGCGAAGCTCTCAAAGGCTGACAAGGCCTTTGTTGATGAGGATGATGAATTATTGCTTAAAGAGATTATAAGCTCAATTCAGGATGAATATGATGTCATAGTACTTGACGGGCAACCGGGCAGAAGCATGCTTACAAGGATGCAGGCAATTGCAACAAATTATTATATAGTGACATGTGATTCTGACAAAGGCAGCATAATCGGGTTGATTGACCTTCACAAAGATTTGCAACGCTTCAGGAGCAAGAATGAAACAAAAGCTGTAATAAGCCATATCGTCCACATCAGGAAGGAAAGGGCTACCTGCGTAAAGCTTAAAGAAGAAGAGCTTCAGGAAACATATATTCCGGCTATAGCAAAAGAGCAGAATTTTGGCATAAGTTATTTTGGGATAGCAAAATCCACAGTATGCAGCGATGTTAAAGATATAAGTATGAGCATACAGGAATACAGCTTCACAAGCCCCGTAGCGAGGGATTATAGGAAACTGGTAAAAGATATCGAAAAAAAGTTTTTAGGGCAATAGAGGGCAAAGGGTGAGGGAATATGAGTAAATTAGATAAACTGAAATCCTTAAAGGCGCAGCAAGCAAACAACGCTTTAGATTTATTAAAAGATAATACAGATGAAAACCTTTTTGATGAGATGCATAAAGAAACTGATAATGTTTCAAATAGTGAACTTCAGAATGAATCTCATGGAATAACTGAAAATCAGCCTGACATTCCAAAAACGGAAAGTGATGAAAAAAATACGGCCGGAATAACAGATGCTTTAAAAGAAACAGAACCCACAACTACGGAAAATAAAGTAGAGGAAATTAAAAAAAATACGGAAAAAACTGTAGAAAATATAGCAGGGGCAATTACGGAAACAAATGTAGAAGCAAAAACAGAAACTACGGAAAAAAAAGAACCTAGCAAAAATAAAAAAGAAAATCAGAATAAATCAGAGGAAAGCGAAGTATATTATATAAATCCAACGAGACAATATACAACACAAAAAGCAAAAGAAGGGACCAGCAAACGGCTGACCATCCGGGTTCCATTGGAATTGTATAATGATATTTTGGAAATTTCAGAAACCAACAGGATATCAATGTCATTATTTGCGAGGGCTGCAATAGAAAATTGTTTGGAAGTTGATAATTTTAATGAACTGATCTGGTATGAACCAAGCATAGTGAAATGCCAGGCTAAAGATTCGAAGTTCTCTATTACAGGAAAGGTTCGCCACAAGGACGTGGCAGGCAGCACAAAATTCATTACCACGGTTGTCAAAGCGGAAGATTACAACAAGATGATTGACATTGCATCTGAACATGATCAAATAGAATCCTTAAATGACCTGTTCGTAATTTACCTAAACACGCAGCTTGTAAAAATAAATGAATGACATACTAAAAGTGTTGGTTTATTATATATAAAAGACAGACATTTAATTTTCTTTATATTGGACAAGCGTAAACAGTTGAATTTAAAAGGTTTTTATGTTTATATGACGGATAAAAATGTAGAAATAAAGTGCTAAAAGACATGTAAATTGCGGATAATTATGTAGTAAATCACGGATGTTTAAGTACATAACAAAAGATAGAATAAAACGGAAAAAGATATGGAAAATAGCGGAAAGGTTTGTAGAAAGAAAGGAAAATAAATTCTACACATCTTTCCGCTATTTCTTTAATTTAAAAATAAAGTGCTATAAATAAAAAGTATATTGACCGTGAGAAATAATGAAAAAATGTATGACTAAATAAGTCAACAACAAAACTACAGAATTTTCCGCTAAAAGCCCTAAAAATCTACAAAATACACGTTATTTCCACCATGACTTAAAGAGTCAATAGCGTGTAAAACCATAATATTTTCCGTAATTAGACGCAATAACGGAAAGATATGTAGGGCACAACTGGTCAACTGCGTTCAAAATGTAGAAAATGAGTTTACAATAATGGAAAGATGGTGTTATAATCAGTATATCTGAATATGGGGGATTTTATACATATGGCAAGGAAAAAAAATACGGAAGCATACCAATATCCGGAAATGTATTCCAAAAGCAACTTCCTGATAGGCGCAAAATACAGGTCTACCTTACTGGAAAATAAGCTTATGGCGTTATCTTTGAGCAGGATACAATATAATAAAGAGAAAAACGAATTATTTGCAAAAATAAAAGCTTCCGAGATCAGAAGATTATTAAATACAAATACTGGATCTTTCTATACTCAATTAGATGATACCGCTAAGATGATGACAGGAAAATCCATTGGCATTTCTGATGCTGAAAAACAGGAGTTTTGTTACATAGCCGTTGTGACAAAAGCAGAATATAAGAATTCTGAACTGTATGTCCAATTCCATTCTGACCTTAAGAAATATCTTTACAACATCAAGGATAAATTTACCCCATTGCAGCTGAGCATTATGCTTTCATTTAAGAATGTATATAGTTTCCGTTTGTATGAAATCCTGAAAAGCAAATCCTTTTACCCCAAATGGGAGAAAAGGAATGATAACCTGTTCCGGTTTGAAATATCTTTGTCGGAACTTAAATTGGAATTAGGGATAGTAAACTCTGAGCTGGACGAAGTCAGGAGGGTGCTGAGGAACAGCACAAACCCTGATTATGATAAAGCTGTCGAAAAATCGCCGGAAGTGATGTTTTCAACATGGTATGACTTTAGGCGATACGTGGTTGATAAAGCAATAAAGGAAATAAATGAAAAAACGGATATGCATGTAGAATATAAAAGCCTTACCGGTGGGAGGGGTGGGAAAGTGTATGCCCTTGAATTTACGGTGAAGCTTTTAAAGGATAATGATGAAGATACGGAAGAAAGTGTAGAAAAAACGGAAATTACGGAAGATTATGTACTTGAATGTGCAGGACAGGTGTATTTGCTGTGCAATGGCCAAATTAAAATGACAGATTGCAAAAAAATATGTGAAAAAGCGCAATACGATATGGAAAAAGTCCAAAAAGCATTCGAAGTAATGAAAAAGGCAAAAGGTGTGGAAAACCCGGTTGGCTTTATCATAAAAGCAATTGAGGAAAATTGGGGGAAAACGGGTAAAAAAAATAATTCCTGGAACAACAAGGATTTAGATGTTGCTTATAGCCAGATGGACTTCGATGCATTTGAAAAAGAAATATTGGCAAATTGAAAAGTACCCGAAAGGGTATTTTTTTTATGATTCTCCCACGCATGAACAAGTTCGGACGGGGTTTTTGGCATAGTTATTATAATGGACTAAGCGGGGGAGTGAAATATTTAGACAAATAACTATTCGCAAAAGCCATCTTTAACGAACATATATTCGATAAAAGGAAATTCTAAACTATAAAGGTAATGTAAAAAAAGACTCAGGTTTTCTGAGTCTCTTTTAGATGCGGTCTTTATTTTATGGTTCGGAGTCCATTTTGGTCTTTGTTTCCATTGCTGCAGCACGAACGAGATAATGTTTGTCTCTTAAGAGTTTTACATTGATATCGGGAATAGTGCTCTTTGCGCAAACTGTTCTGACTTCTATGGCGCCATCTGTAGACAAAATATCAAGAAGGGGCTTATCATTATTGTTAACGGCATATTCTGCTAAAGCGGCACGCACATATCGGTCATTGACATAGGTTCCGTCTTCTTTGATTTCAAGTAAAAATTCTGTTGCAAGACCGCGCTTGGCGATTTCACATTTAACAGTATCTGATTCATCGTAAGCAAGTAATTCGATGAGTTCCAGATCTTTGGAACCTCTGACTACGGCTGCACGAACATATTTGTTTGGATTATTTGCTAAAACATTATGGAAAAGACCTCTTTCGGCAAGGGCAACCAATGTTTTTGCATCTTCACATTCCAATGATTTCTGAAGTAAAGATTTCTGGATATCCTGGTTTCCTGTTTTGCTTGCCAGGGCTACTTTTACAGAGGAATCGGGATCGTTTACCAGTTCATCCTCAAATAAATGCTGTCTGGCAAGCTCGACTTTAACACACGGAACGTCTGTTTTCATGCTGTTGTACAATTCTTCCACAACAGAAGCGTCGAGACTACTTGCATACATGGAAAGATACTTTGCAACGTGCGTCCTGACAGCTACGCTAGAAGAACCGTTGTACATATCTTCAAGGTGATACCCAATACTTGCAAGATAACATAATGGGACAGTGTAGCCATGTTCAAAGACGCTGTCTAAGGATACTCCTTCGATGGCTACTAAAAGATCAGTACGCTTATTTTCTTCCGCAATATATCCAGCGGTATTCTGGCGGATATCGGCTGTAATTGTAGTCCATGGGATCAGATTGCTCACGGAGTATACTTTATCAGGATTATTTTCTGGCTGTTTTTCATCTACCTCATAAATGAATACATCCGTCATGAATGATTTATTAAGAGTATCTGAGTTGATGTCAAATATCCTGTTATCTGTTTCCCACTCATAAGCATTCAAGGCCTCTTTTACGATTTCAGGTAAAGAGGTTTTGAGTTTTTTAGTTAGCTCACCTGTGATATCTTTGCCAAATGTAAGAGCCTTTGCAATTGAATAAATGTAATTTTTCATATTTATTTTCTCCTTTTTATATGTGAATGATTTTGCTACGAAAACAATGTGTAAGAAGATATAAGGGAATAAAAAAATACAGCCATTTCTGACTGTATTTTATAAATTATAGGTCGTGTCGCATTCTATTCTTCCTTTCAATCATTTTCTTTACTCTTTCTATTTCTTCTTCACTATGAGGTGTTCCTCCGGAATTCATATCTACATACCATTGCAGCACTTCTTTTTCCGTCTTAAGATCATTTACATTAACAGTCATCATATTAGGAATACACCGTCTAATAGAATCGTTGAATTCTTTATAATAAGATCCAAAAACAGGAATTTCGTTGTATATGAATCTTTTTGCTGCTGTAATGCGCTGTAATCCATCAACGCATACGTAATCTGCGTACTCTCCAGGTTTGGGACTTCTTACGTTTTCCCAGAAAGGATGATTCAGGTAAATTGTATTTCCTGATTTGCCTCCGCGTAAATGATATTCTATCCATGCAATTTGTTGTTCAGTAGTCCATACGTGTCCTCTTTGAAAATCTGGTTCAAGTTGCAATCCCATTTCAGAAATTTCTTCTTCAATGAAATTAACTAAGCGATCAAGAGAATAATTTACCTGATATGTTCCATTTGAAGTAAATTGCGGTATGTCTCGAAAATTTTTGATTTCCATTTTATTTTTCTCCTTTTAGATATGGTATCACATTTTTGACTAACAGACTATTGAAAAAATGCATTTGTTTTTCTGTGACATATTCTTTTCTTTTTATTTTTCTGTACATTGATAGTATAAAAGATTTGTGTCCTGGATCAGAGAAAATGCTTTCTGGTAAATGAATCATGACAAGTGGTGGAATATCATCTGCTTTGATATATTTTCCTGCTTTGTCCATAAATTCTTTCCTTTGTATTTTTTCTTTTTCTAATTCTTTTGGATTGTTATAAAAAGAATTGTCGAATATGATTGCATTTTCTATTTTATCAAGAAGATAATTAATTTTTCGCATTTGCCGGTCAGAATACATATGGAAACTATGCTTCCTGGAAAGCATTAAAGCAAAACTAAAATCCTGCTCATCCTCAAAAACATCTTGGCCATAACAATAATTGATGATGTCTGGATTAATGGTTTTGAGGCTGAATGGTTGAAATTTCATAAAGGAATCCCTGCATTCAGCGATTTGTTTTAAAGTGACAGCTTCATGGGACATTTTTTCATTATCAAATTTTTCAATACATTCAGAACCAATCGGAAACAATATGGCGCCTGTTTTTAGATTTGTGATCTCATAACGGTTTTTAAGGCCACATTTACCACATACGCATATATCGGAATCGCAGGTATCATAATAGGTCGTAATCCATTCTGCAGTGGCCTCTGCATATGTTTTGGCATAAGAATTATCTAGGACGACTTGTTTTAATTTTTCGAAATAATTCATTTTTTTACCTCGTTTCTATTTTGTTAATGAATTCATTGAAATCATCAACACACTTTGCTTCATCGAAAATTCCATTTGTGTAATAGTATCCGGCGTTAAAGATTGGTATATTGTATCTTTTACCAATGCGGATAGCTGTAGCTGTGCCGCCTTTTTCTTCCCCATTTGGTGTAAAACAAACAATGAATGTTGATGGTGTTTGTATGTCTTGCCCTAATACCTGGTAGGCGTTCCTTGTATGTAATTTTCTGGTGGCTTCTTTAGCGACATATAAAAGTGGGTTGCATTCTGAAGCCAATGAAAATGCATCTGGCCGCTTATTTAGATTCTCAAGGTACAAATGCGAAGTAGATCCATTAAAACCTTTCCAAGGAATATATATTTCTTTTGGGCCGGCTAATTTATCACAGCCACGTTCAAAGGCTGAATCAGCACCATCTGCATGGCCGGATCTAAGGCAATATCCTTTTTTTACAGCCCATCCACCCATTCTTTCAAACATGTCTAAAATTGGTTGCGGAGTTTTTCGGCTTCCTATACCTGTGTAATATTTCATTTATAGATTCTCCTTCCGTTTTATTTTGTGTTCATTTTTAATATGTTTGATTTTGAGGAGAAATAAAAAAGAACCGAAAATCGGTTCTTTTAATGTTACTTAAATCTCAGTTTAGTGTGTTAATTCCTCATTGATAAGTTCATCATCAGCAATAATATATCTTTTAATTAACCCACGTTTTTTCCATTGTTCTGCCAATTCTTGCAATTCTTTTTTCATAGTGTTTTCACTCATAGAATTGCACAGAATATCATAGCAATCTTCATTTCCTTCAAACAAATATGTAATTAGCAAATTGCCTTTGCCAATATTTTTACTTGTCATACCATTACCTCTCTATATCCTTAGTTGAATTAAAAAAATCCAAATCAGTTAAAATTTAGCTCTTTCATTCTTTCATGAATTAAAGTAATACCTATGGAATCATAGTTACCATGAATCGTAACTGTTTCGGTAAAGATGTCAAACAATATATCATGTTCCCATTCAACCATGTCATTTTCTACTTCTACAGAAGACGGATATACATATTGGTTTTCTATGTGAATCGGAGCATATCTATATGAATCTTCATCTTTATAAATTAAATAAAGACCATATTTTTCAAAAAGTATTTTTTCTGTTTTTGTTGGATTTTCATTAATATATTTCATCGGCTATTTTCCCCCCTAAATCCTTATTCATCGACTTATACTATCTAATGCTCCTTTAACAGAAATAGATGATTCAACTTCTATAATTGCCACCTCTCCATCTCGTACATTTGAAAACATAGACCATTCTGTTCCATCTTCTCCTACTTTTACTACGTTAACTTTTCCATTTTCGTTATATATTTTTATTTTCATTTTAGATTCCTCCGTAAATTCTTATTTAATATCATCAAATTCAGTCTTTCATTTTAGCTATAACAGAATTATCTTGTTTCACCAACATTTATTCCTTTACTTCTGATATATGTTATCCATTCTGGATAATATTCATTATTTCCAAATAACTGTATATCATTGATATAAATTCTATATGCCATATTAACTCCTATTCTTATTCACATTTCTAATATACATATTCTTTATCCAGCCATTTTTTGAGTTGGTCAAAAGATTCAAATTTTGGTAAATTCCATAGTTTCAATGCTAATTGATTATTATCTTCCAAATTTCGGATGCTATCAGCGTTCGTAAATTTTTTTTCAAGTATTTTTTTTATGTCTCTTTGAAATTGCTGATAATCTCTATTTGCTTCAAATTCTGTATTTATAAATTGCATATAAATGTCTCCCGTTTTCTAATTCTATAGATTATTATTCCACATCATATAACTTAACTGTTCCATCTGAATTGTAGATTGGTGAGATTCCAAATTGATATCCAGACCTTTTTACAAAGTACATTACTCCTGTATTTCTATCATAAGCAACCTCTACAATTCCAAAAACGGTAGAATCTTCAGAAACGACTACCAAGTCAATATATTTGTTAATATCACTTCCTGACAGTTCAATATTACTCTGATAAGAAGAATAACCTGTTACTCCAAAACACAATGCTAAACTTAAAGTAAGGGCTAAAATTTTCTTCTTCATATTTTTTTCTCCTTCGTTTTGTCATTTATTTTCAGTTTTAATTTTGCTTTGAATATTTCGCTAAGCAATAGCTGTTGTATGTCAAATACCCCATCTTCCCATTTGATAAGTTCTCCGGATTCATCCATTTTAGTTTCCCTAGTTTCCCCATTATCCATTACGCTTACCATTTTAAACAAACCTATATTGTTAGTCCTTATTGCCCACAATCTGGCTGAGTTCACCACAATTTCAGAATATGTGATAATTTTCAAGTCACTGTTTTTGGTATGGCAGGTATCACATAATTCCATGACCTTTTCGGATAAATCATAATTGTGGAGTATTTCTGCTTCCGGGTACTGAATACAATCATTGAGGTTTAGCTGCTGTAAGGCCTTTTGAATGTCTGCATTTCTTTGACCGGATATGATTATAATTCTCAATGTTTTTCTCCCTTATTTTAGTATTTCTTTTACTTTTCTTAACTGTTCCAAGCTGTATTTTTCTGCATGGGCTATAGATAAAGTTCCAAGCCAAATAGCTAAGTTATATTTTTCAATATAGTTTTCAGCGTCTTTTCTTGTTTTGAATAAAAGATGTGATTCTCCATATGTTGCTCTTTCAAGCAAGTATTCTGAATTATGATCAGCATATTTTTGTGCCAAAGATCCGTTTCCTGTGGTGACATAAACTCGACCAACAGAACTTACTGTCTGTTCTATTATGTCAGGTTCTTTGAGTCTCCCTACTATATTCATGGTTACAGAAAATACCGTGTCTCCTTTTTTGAAATCTTTGATAGTTAGCATGATTTGATTCCTTTCTATTCTCCTTTTTTAATTGATATTTACAGATTTAATATGTAAGAAATGTACCAAAAATAAAAAAGACCAAAATCAAAAAGATTCTGGTCTTAATGCTATTAACGTTTGTATTCAATCCAATGATCACCGAATCTAACGCGGATTTTGATAAGTACCCCAGATTTTGCTTTTTCTTTATCAGCATAGTCCGTATGACAAATTTCGCATGTATACAATGTTCTTGTTTTCATATTTTTTATTCTCCTTTTCTGTTCCAGTTTTTATCTGTATGGATTACTTCGATATTATCTGCATCAAGCTGATCGTCATTGAGCAGCACAACTATTTTTCCATTTTGTTCCTCTATAGAAATACAATTGTATTTGCCACGTATGCCACAGGCAATTCCTGTACTATGTGGCCAGGCTCCAACTGTGCCAGCATTTGTTTTTCTTAATGTTGCCATCTATTTTTCTCCTTTAATATCCCATGTTTTCCAGTTGCTCCATCGTATCCGCAGAAGCGGCAATGGTAAGCGCCGTAATGGAATCCTGTTCCGCATTAAGCTCTTTGCATAATGAGCCAAAAAGGGTTTCCAGTTCAAGTGTGCCGGCTTTTGTGAGTGGGTTATTAGTAATTGTCAGTTGCGTTTCATCATCTTTCCCTTCATTGTTTATAAAATTCACGGTGATGCAGGAGCATTTTTTGATACGGTTTACTTCAGAACACAGTTTATTTGCTTTGATGATTTCCCTGATTTTCATATTTTTCCTTTCTTCTCATGGATATTAGCCCACAAAAATGCGGGCTAATGGTTTTTACATGGAAATATTTTTTCTGTAATATTTTAATTCACCATCTTCAGAAATAAGGCTTGCACGGATTGCAACGTCTAAATCATTTACGTCTGAAGACATATAATCCTGATTTGCTTTTTTTAACATTTCAGCAGTATTTTTGAGATATGTTCTCAGATTAGTGCTTAAGTTTTCAAATTCAGCACTATTGATTGCGCCCTCAAAGTTCTTCAGGTTTAAATAGCCATTGAATTTTTCAATGGAATTTTCAATCCTGAATTCGATATTGCCTATGCCTTCCAGATAATTGGTCTTTTTAAAGGCCATGATGTTTTGCAGCATTTTGACCTGGGAAAGTATTTCTGCCCATATTTGTGCATAATCATCCGGGCATGTACGAATAAAAGAAAGAATTTGCTGCTGGTAAAGTACTAATCCGGATACATCTACGGGTGTTCCTGATACAATCTTTATGTCTTTTTTCTTTTCTTTTACTGGTTGATTTTCCTTATATAGCCGGTCTATATCTGTATGGATAAAACCAATGAGCTTTTCCATGGCGGCTTTCAGTTCTGGCAATGATTCATGGGAATAATAATTCCTATATATGAGGAAAATACTATACTTCATGCATTTTGGCGACATGCCTTGTTTTTCATATAGTCCTTTAATGCATTTTTCCCATGCTACTGAGCCTTTTTTTAATATTTCCTTGTTCGTGATCTTTGTTGGTAAAAGTTCATCTAATTCAGGACAGAAAAAATCATCATAACAAATGTTTTTGATACCAGCCTGCAATAAAGAGATTTTTAGGGAAATCTCTTTATCATTAACGTGCAATTTATTATATCGCTTATTTTCTTTATTTAATGTGTGAAGCAATGACTTTTTTGCAAACAACTGGTCACATGATTTTATATTATCTTTATCGAAGAATAGATACGGAAGTATAATTCCAAAGAAAACTAGGAATAATAAAAAAATCAATATCGCATCAAACACAGTATATCTGTCAGATGAATCGTCTGCATTTTGTGCTTCATCGGTGTTCATATCCTTGGATTCTGCTTGTATTTGACTTTCAAGTGATTCTAATTTTTCTTCGGCTTTTGTCACTAATAATTCTGACAATGTTAAGTCCTTCTCTTCTGTCATTATATTGGCAGATTCTGAAGTATTCGTGTCTGAATTTACGTCAGACTGTGTACTTGCAATTATGTTGACACCAATATTGGCTATCGATATGGCTAAAAAAATTGTCATAATGCTTGCGATAAATTTTCTGAAACATATTTCATTGTCCATATTTTTTTCCCCCATCGTTTTATTATGTTTGCTAAATATTTTTCGTTTTAAAAGGAACTGTATTTCTTGTTCTCAATAGGTTAAGTCGTTCAATAGCATAAGAACGCATCTTAGACGAGGCATTGTCTTTATTACCGAAAGAATCGCTTACATAATCCATATCTTCTAAAGGCAAGGATTCGAAAATGCATTCGGCAATAATTTGGTTAGCCTTTTCTTTATAGGTTTCCTTAATTTCTTTGGTCCCGCCAAAATAATATGCAGTAACAATATCCTCTATTTTTTTGGGATGGTAGCCATTGATATTGACAGCTTTTGAACAGAATACATGCTCATCCGGCGCAGTTAGCCTTACCTCCGCATAACTGAAACAAACATCAGAAAGCTTGCGGAACATACACTGCAAATCCCCATCAGTCCACTCAATTCCCGGTAACGATAAATTATCATTCATTTTCTATTCTCCTTTTGTTTTTATTTATTTATGCATACAATATGTCAGACGGTATTAAAAATGAAAAAAGAACCAGATCTGTAAAATTTCCGGTTCTTTTTAAAATTATTTTTTTCGTATGAAGTTAGTTTTCTGAATTTTTACTGATACCATATACATCCAGGATATTTATGATAGGTGAATTTTCTGTATCTCCATCTATTAATACATTGAGGTTAATTTTATCATCAGCATTAAGGAATAACAATGATTCATTAAATTCAGACTTAAAAATGATATTGTCATCTGCTTTTATGTAGATATATGTCTGTCCATCATTTACCGCAAAAATGATATCGTCAATTGTAATAGAATACTGCTTTTCAATACCGACTAAATCTTTTTTATTTTCTTTGTTTGTAGTGTTTAAGGTATCTATCTGGTCTTCTTCTACTTTTTCATCGGCAAGTCCCATTTTAACAAGGTACTTGTTGAAAGCTTCATCTTTTGTGTCTCCGATCACTACTTTACTATAGTCTTCCAGATTTACAAGGGCGTATTTTTTAACAATATTGTTTGCATCTTTTAAAACCATGATGTATGTAGGAATATCATGAACACTTACAACAGATGGAAATGATGCAGCATAACCGTAATTTGAAATCTCGCCTCTTGCGGCTGCCATTGCAGAATACTCATCAGCTCCGCCAACTGCATAATATCGAACTTCGCCGGTTCTTTCATTTGCCATCAAAAGACCAATATTTGATGAATCGTTGGTAACAGAGGTAATGCCGGTATAAATCCAAATATCATTGTTTTTTGTGATATATCCATAATCGCTAGTACATCTGGTGCAGTTAGTCTGACTGAATTTTGCATTCCAATAACCATTAGAAAAAAGTCCATAATCATTGTATAACTCACAAATATAATCACCATCAAATACAACATCCACCCAATCCGGGATGTTTTCTGCATCATAAAAATTAGATTCACCTGTTTGAGCATTTGTGATAATGGCTCCATCGATTATTTTGCCACCCCATAAACTGACAGTTGGCTTATATGTGGCTGTGATCCAAAAGACATCTTGTTCTGATCCATCCATTAATTCGAAATAAGATTTTTCAAAAAGTTTGTCAGGATATTGTTCCCTTAAATGTCTTTTTAACTTGTTGCTTAGATATGCATTTGGAGAATACATAAGCGGATTATCCAATTCCACGTATTTTGTGTCTCCATTTACGGGATTGAACAGCACATAGCCTGGAATGCCTTCAGAACGAAATTTCATGTATTTCCAGAAACCAGCATATTGCAACGGAGCGACTTTCATAGGTTTACCATTATAATTGATTTGTGTAAATTCACCTAATTCATATCGAGAAACAACATTTGATAATGAACTAAGGGCTGTCTCACTTTTTGTTCTTGCAGTATTTGAATCCATTAAGGCGATAGTGTCAATAATATTGGAATCATCAAAAGAATCTATGTTTATCATATCATCAGACCAATTGCCATTTGTAATAGTAATTCGATTTGCATATTGTTTAGCATTTAAAATCTTACTGCCTGTAAGACCGCAAATACATATAAAAAGGAATACAATACCTGTTATGATAGGCATGATAGGCAATACAATTGACTGATCATTGCAATCAACAAAATCCATTACACTTTTTATAAGTGACATAAAGAAAAGCGTTACCCCCATTATCCAAAAATAATCAGAAGACCTAAATGTAGCGGCTGGACAAGCATGATATTTTATTAAAAAGAAAAATATTACACCAAACATTATTGAAACAGCATAATTAAGTAAAGATTCGTTATTTTTATTCATTTTATTTTCTCCTTTTATTTCATTTGTGATTCAGTTTTTATACTGTATTTGAAATTGGCTCGTTTTCCTTATTGTATAGTGACTAATTTAATTTGATACCGCAGTTACTACAATACTTATTTTGTAGAGGATGCAGGTTATCTTTTCCGCAGCAAGGACATGTTCTGTACATGCTGCCTTTTTCGTATGGAGTCTTCAATACGTAGTTTGCAGAATTCTCATTTTCTCCATTAAAAATAATTTTATGAATTTCTTCTGCATATGGCTCATCAGTATTTACAATGTAGTATTGATTTACTGGATTTTTTCCATCTTTTAATCTTCCACTGATGATTTTATTTTCTATCATAGTCAAGGTGTTTTTTTCAGATCCTGAAAGATATTTATTAATATCATCTTTTTTTAATACGATATGAGTATCTTCTTTCTCCATATTTTTTCACTCTTTCCTTACGTCCTGAAATTCTACAATTTCCATCCGGTATTCTTGTGTGGCATTTGGATATTTTTCCTTATCAACTTTGCTGTCGAACATAGTGTAAGGTTTTGCTCATACTTTACGTGTGCCATCTTCAGAAGCGTATAATGATTCGTAGATTACTTCTAATTCTTTGTTTTCTGTATTTCTGGCAAGTGTAATGATCCGGTATAAATTTCCCTTGAAATGCCTTACAATGTCATTTGGTTGAAAAAGTCTATCCTTTTTTCCAAATGGATTTAATTTTTATTTTACTTCGTATGTCATTATTTTTTATTCTCCTTTTGTTTATTTTTCAATTACATTTTTAATATGTATGATTGAAAAGAAAACAAAAAAAATGTGAATTTGTTTATCTCAAAAACATACTTCTTTTATAAATAGCTAAACAGAAAACCCCGTTCGAACTTGTTCGCACGCGGGATGAATGCAGGTGGTTACGCGCACCCATTAAAAAAACGCCAACTATTGTTGACGTTTTTTTACACGAAAGGTATATTTCTTTTATATGATCGGGCTAACCCCTCCTAAATGCTTTGTATTATAGAAGGGGAATGCACCTGATATTCTTCAAAAAAATGAAATTTTAGTACGTATCAAAATGAAAAAGAGCAAGGGATAAGCAAAAACTTTTTTCCTTGTTCTTTTTTACACTGTATGGTAGCTACCTTTTGGTGCTATAGACGTCTATCGATTAAATTTATCAAAAAGAGAGTCCCATTTTTTTAAATATTCATCTGAAACACTACTTATTTTAGCATTTAGGAGTTGTTTTTTAACACCTCTCGCTACATCTACTTTCCAACCTTTTGGCAAGGTAATGTTGTATTTTTCTGCAAATGCTTCAATCTGAGGTACAATAGCTTTCCCTGTTGCAAAAAAATCTTCAAAATCTTCATCTTCTACATCACGAAACAAGCGACTAATCTGGCGTATTATAAACTTTGGCGGAATTAAATCTTCTACTTCACCATTATCGAAATCTAAAAATTCGCCAACATCAATTATTGCTTCAGTATTATGTTTATACAAACCTGATTGAAGTTTATCTTTTGCACCCTTTCCACTTCCATCTGCATCTAAAATTACTAATGGGAGTTCTCCGTTTTTACCACTTACGATACTAACAACGCCAGCAACGCCACGAACGCCACCAGAAGGCATGAAAATCAATTCCATATTAGGAGCGTACTTTTTATTGTGAATCAGATAAATTTTAATTGCATTAAAATAATATTGATCCGATGGACCTTCAACAATAATTGGCTGGCATCCTTGTAAAAGAATATCTGAAACGCTTAATCCTAATGCGGCGTGAACTGCATATATGGATTTTTCATTTAATTTGTCATCTGCTGCACGTAAATCGCTTGATACAACAGTTAATCCATTCTCATCAGAGTATACTACTTTTGCACGGTCAATATTCGATGTATCGACGAGAAACGGAGAATGTGTTGTATAAATTAATTGATTAGTTTTAGCCAAGTTATCAAAGAAGGCAATCAAATCCTTTTGTGCAAGTGGATGGAGAGATTGCCCTGCCTCATCCAATAATAAAATTGCACCTTTATGTGCTTCTTGACTCTCTACAAGAAAAATGAGAAAAAAGCTAAGAAACCACTGTAAACCTGTGCTTCGGCGTTCTAATTCAATTTCTTCTGGACGCTTATCATCCGATACCCAAATTTTGAAAAACTCGCCATCTGCTTGAAATCGAAATATATAATTTCCCTGTTTCCACCATTCTCTGAATTTTCGTGTTAAATCAGTAGAAGCAGAGTTAAGTAAAATTGTTCTTGCTGCTTTTTTTTCTATAGCTTTTTCAATTTCTTCTGCTGTTGGTTGTTTTGTAGTTTCTCTTCCGTAGTTGTCTATGACAATCCTAGCAGGATCTTTACCAAGATCCAACACTTCTTGAGGATTTAATTTGACGAAATCAAAAAGAACTCGTAAAGTCCTTACTTTTGCACTATTATCTATTCCGGCAACATCTTCGTTATTTAGCCATTTTATCGCATGAGGCAAATATATTTGGGCGTCAAGATTCCCATAGTTAGAATAGTAGACAAAAGATGGCATTTCTGCGATCATCAGTTTTCTTACTTCTTCACTATTAGTTGGGTTAGCTGGATTTAACACAGAAAAAGCTTTTTCAATGGCTCCTTTAGTATTTTGTAAATGAGGATATATTTCAGATGTTGCAGATTGAATAATTCCGGATGGGTACTGTTTTTTAATTTCATCGAAATCTGTTTGTACAAGAGCTGTTTTTTCAGATAATAAAGAAAGTATGTTCTCGTATGAAGTTGATACTTTATCTTTAATACCGGTTTCAGCTTTTGTTTTCTCTTTCATACTACTCAATTGTGATGCTGCATTTGAAATGATTTCAGCCACGATAGCGGTGTCTATGGATTGTCCTTTTTTATAATTTGGGAATATGACGAGATATTTGCCATCATATCGGCGTTGAATATTTACGATTGTTGCAACATCTCTATCGCACTTACATAAATTAACCACTTTGTCAATTAATGTGTTATCTAATTCAAAATCTGCCGATATAAAAACTTTTTTTTCTGGAATAGAACGCCATGATGAATATTCTTTTGTAGGCATGTCGTGCAGAGCGTCAATTTTTCCATCACGTACTGGCCTCAACTTCCAAAGAGCTAGGATAACATTTGATTTTCCAGCTTCATTTATACCAACAAGTGAAGTTACATCATCACAATCAATCCA